>LADL02003877.1_pt1 | contig 14944 bp, 12 predicted proteins | sample 619721 | NCBI WGS metagenome assembly LADL02 (sample SAMN03397408, study PRJNA257561) | rock porewater metagenome | biome: terrestrial; feature: Opalinus Clay rock; material: porewater; isolation source: Opalinus Clay rock porewater BRC-3 borehole | place: Switzerland: Mt Terri URL, St-Ursanne ...
AAACCTGGAACATGAGTCCGGCGGCGCTGGAAAGGGCATTTGAGAAGTATATGCCAAAGGCAGTGTTAGCAGTCCACCTGTACGGCCTGTCGGCTGATATGGATAAGATTGTTGAGATATGCAGGGAACATGATGTGCCTCTGATTGAGGATGCTGCCGAATCCCTGGGGACATTGTACAAAGGGTATTACTCCGGCACTATGGGCGATTATGGTGTTTTTTCATTTAATGGCAATAAAATTATCACTACTTCAAGTGGCGGGATGCTTGTCAGCAATAATGAAGAGAAAATCGCCAAGGCCAGATTCTGGGCCACCCAGGCCAGAGACCCGGCAAGGCATTACCAGCACAGTGAACTGGGCTATAACTACAGGATGAGCAATATTGTGGCCGGTATTGGCAGGGGACAGCTCAGGGTCCTGGATAAGCGCATCAAGAAGAAGAGGCAGATATTTGAGTTTTACAAGAAGGAATTGGGAGGATTAGCAGGTGTTACCATGATGCCGGTTAATGAGTGGAATGAGCCCAACTACTGGCTGAGCTGTATGACCCTGAGCGGGTCAGTAAGGCCTCTGGATATTATGGAGGCCCTGGAGGCTGAGAACATTGAATCCAGGCCGATCTGGAAGCCGATGCACCTGCAGCCGTTTTTTGCGGAGTATGAATTTGTGGGTGAGGGTGTATCTGAGGAGATATTTGAGGATGGGATATGCCTGCCGAGTGATACCAAGATGACAGGTGAGGATTTGGAGAGGGTAGCAGAGATAATTAAAGGGTTGTGGAGTAAATAAGGGGTTGTGGATATAGAGTGCAAACTGAGGTTAGGCCAGGTACAGAGCTGCCTGTGCGGCATCATGGCACTGGCGGTGTATATAGAAAATATCTGAAGAGGCCGATGGATTTTGTCTTATCCTTAGGTGCGATTATTGTGTTAGCGCCTGTTTTGATAATAGTGGCGGTAATGGTAAGAGTGAAACTGGGCAGCCCGATACTGTTTAGACAGCAACGGCCTGGGCTGAATGAGAAGATTTTTACGATGTACAAGTTCCGGACAATGACTGATGAGAGAGATGAGAAGGGTGAGTTATTGCCTGATGAAATGAGGCTGACGAAATTTGGCAAGTTTCTGCGGTCAACATCACTTGATGAGCTGCCGGAGTTATTCAATATATTAAAGGGAGATATGAGTGTGGTGGGGCCAAGGCCACAGCTCATAAGAGATATGGTGTTTATGACACCGGAGCAGAGAAAAAGGCATAACGTCCTGCCGGGGCTTTCCGGTTTGGCACAAATTAACGGACGCAACTGCATTTTGTGGGATGACAAATTCAGATATGATCAGGAATACATTGAAAAGATTACGTTTTTTGGTGATTGGAAAATTATATTTATGACTTTAGCTAAGGCTTTTAAGCGGGAAGGCATTGCTGCTGAAGGTATGGAAACAGCAGAGGATTTAGGGGAGTATTTGTTAAGGGTAGGTACTATTAACGAAGATGCCTACAATGCAGGTATTGAGGTAAGTAAGCATATAAGTATGGTAAATTAAGGTGATATAAGCGGAGTTTCGAGATAGGCTGTTATTAGTTAAAAGGCACGCAACGAAATAAGTAAAGAGGAAGGTAAATGACTGAATTAATTTCAATTATTACACCGGTTTATAATTCCGAAAAATATATTGGTGAAACGATTAAGAGTGTCCTTTCTCAGACTTATCATAATTGGGAGATGCTGATTGCAGATGATTGTTCTCAAGATAGCACTGCAGAGGTTATTAAGCAATTTAACGATCAGCGTATTAAGTATTTCAAATTAGAGAAAAACTCCGGTGCTGCCATTGCGAGAAACCAAGCTTTAGAAAAAGCTAAAGGGAAATATATTGCGTTTCTGGACGCAGATGATATGTGGAAACCCGAGAAACTGGAAAAACAATTGGTTTTTATGGCTAAGAATAATATCGGATTCTCATTTTCCGGTTATGAGATATTACGGGTTGATGGGAATAAGGTCATCAAAATTCCTGAGTCTCTTAACTACAGCCAGTTTTTGAAGAATACAATTATTGGCACATTAACGGTAATGATTAACACAGATATTGTAGGAGAAGTTAGGCTAGTTAATGTGAAGAAAGACCACGATTCCATGACATGGGCAAAGCTTCTCAGAGAAGGTAATATTGCTTATGGATTAAACGAGAGTCTTGCCTACTACAGAAAAGTAGAGGGTTCAATTTCAAATGACAAATTTAAAGCGGTTAAGAATCACTGGAATAATTGCAGGCAGATAGAAAAACTGTCGGTGCCTAGATGTGCATATTATTTTTTCTTTTACATTCTAAATGCGGTAAAGAAGCATTATTTTTGAGTTTTGCGGTACTATCGAGAAGCAAAGAAGGTTGAAATAATGAGTTTATATGAAAGATTATTAAACAAAGAAGAGAAGATTTCTGTAATAGGATTGGGCTATGTGGGTTTGCCTATAGCGGTAGCTTTTGCAAAAAAGCTTGACGTTATTGGATTTGACTTAAATGATATGAAGATAGAGCTGTACAAATCAGGGATTGATACAACTAATGAAGTAGGCAATGAAGCTATTCAAAAAACCACCGTTCATTTTACTACAGATGAAAAAGAGTTAAAAGAAGCGAAGTTCCACATCATAGCAGTTCCTACTCCAATTAATGCGGACAAGACTCCTGATCTTGCTCCTGTAATTGGGGCCAGCACTATTATGGGCAGGAATCTGACTAAAGGGTCCATAGTAGCCTATGAATCCACAGTTTATCCCGGTGTGACTGAGGATATTTGTGTTCCTATTCTGGAGAGAGAGTCAGGATTGAAATCTAGAATTGACTTCAAGATTGGTTATTCCCCAGAACGTATTAACCCTGGGGACAAGGTACATAGGTTAGACAACATCATTAAAATCGTGTCAGGCATGGATTCTGAAAGCCTTGAAGAAATTGCAAAAGTTTATGAACTGGTTGTTAAGGTTGGTGTGCATAGAACTAGCTCAATTAAGGTAGCAGAAGCTGCTAAAGTAGTTGAAAACAGTCAACGTGACATAAATATCGCATTTATGAATGAACTTGCCATGGTATTTGACCGTATGAGCATTGATACGAAAGAAGTTATTGAGGCAATGAATACTAAATGGAATGCGTTAAAATTCTATCCGGGATTGGTTGGGGGTCACTGTATTGGTGTGGACCCGTATTACTTCGTATATGAAGCTGAGAAATTAGGCTATCATAGTCAGATAATTTTATCAGGTAGAAAGATTAACGATGGCATGGGAGCTTTTGTTGCTGACGCTATTATTAAGAAACTTATTCTTGCTAATAAAGTGGTCAAGCATACTAAGGTAGTTATCCTTGGCATAACTTTTAAGGAAAACTGTCCTGACTCAAGGAACTCCAAGGTTGTGGATATTATAAAAAGATTGAAAGAGTTTGGAATAGAACCTATTGTTGTTGATCCCCAAGCAGATGCTGCCGATGCGAGGAATGAATATAATGTGGAATTGGTTGAACTTGATACAGTGAATGAAGCTGATTGTCTTGTATTTGCAGTGGCTCATGATGAATTTAAAAATATGAATATGGAGAAGATTGACAGTCTATTTGGAGCATCTCCCAATGAAGAGAAAGTTATTATTGACGTGAAGAGCATCCTTAATAAGACTGAGATTGAGAAGCTGGGTTATAGTTATTGGAGATTATAGTAGGTAAAATACTATTTGTCTTTTTGAATTATAGAGAGTAGATTAAGTCTTATCATATGAACAAAAGGATTGAGAAAATGGTAAAAGTGTGTGTTGTAACATCAGTTCATGTTGCTAATGATACAAGGGTATATTTTAAAGAGGTCAAGAGTTTAGCGAAACAATTTGATGTAGTATATATTGCTCCTGAAGCTGAATTGCTTCAAGATGAATCTATAAAAAAGGTTAATATAACTAAACCGAAATCAAGATTTCGTAGACTGGTTGGCTTCTTTAAAATTTGGAGGCTATGCGCAGACCAAAACTGCGAAGTTTATCATTTGCAAGATCCCGAGTTGATTATAGTTGGGTTGTTATTGAAGATATTGAGCAGAAAAAAGGTAATATACGATGTACATGAAGACTATCCAGACTACATCCTACAGAAAGAATACCTGCCAAAGTGGAGCCGTGTACCGTTATATTTTTTAATGAAAACCTATGAACGTATCGCAGGGTCTATGTTTGATGCCATAGTAGTAGCAGATAATTTTGTTAATGAACGTTTTCCCCAGAAGAAGACAATTATCGCTTATAACTTTCCTGATTTATCAGTATTCACTTTAATGGAAACCAAACCAGCAAAACAGTATGACTTGATTTATCCTGGTTCACTATCTAAGCATATGGTTAACATTACTATAGCGGTAGTAAAAGAAGTACTAACTAAGAAAGAGGATTTGAAAGTGTTGCTAATCAGCCCTTTTCTTATGGAAGGGGGCAAAGAGTGGGTGCGAAGAAGAATAAAAGAAGAAGGTATCAATGAGTCAGTGATTCAACTTATGGACAGGGTGCCTTATACGCAAGTATGTAATTACATGGAGGAAAGCAGAATAGGGTTTATTCCATTGCCTAATACAAGAAAATTCCACAAGAATATTCCAACAAAACTTTTTGAATATATGTTTTGCGGTATTCCCGTTGTTGCCAATGATTTACCTCCAACAAGACAATTTGTAGAAGGAAAGAATTGCTGTTTCCTGGTAGATGTAAACGATTCAGCTAAAACTGCTTCAGTTATTCTGGATTTGTTGGCCGATGTTGAGTTACAGAACAAAATGGGAGAGACAGGGAACAGGCTAGTAAAAGAGCAGTACAACTGGGAGAAAGAAGAAAAGAAACTGCTGGGATTATATCAGCACATTTTAGGAGAATAGAGGAATGAAAAAATTAATTATCACAGCAGATGATTATGGGATGTCCAATTCTGTGAATGAGGCGATAGAAGCAGGTGTAGAAGCCGGAGTAATAACTGCCACTAATTTAATGGTGGGAATGCCGTGTTTTGATAGCATTTCTGCACTAAAGCAAGAATATCCTGACCTTTCCATTGGGTTACACTGGACTTTGAGTGCAGGATGCCCGGTTAGCGATAAAGGTGAAATACCGAGTTTGGTTGATAGCAATGGAGTGTTTTGGAGTTACTCGGAATTTCGTAACAGATTTAAGAAAAAGGCAATTTCTATCGAAGAGATAAAGAGAGAGTTAGAGGCCCAATTTCAGAGATATATTGATATTTGCGGCGAGCCTGACTATTGGAATACACATCATAACATTCATGTTGATTTTGGCATTTTTAATGTCTTTGTGCAAATGGCTACAAAATTAAAAATATGTAAGATGCGGAGTCATCAAAGAGTATATGTTCCAGCCAGAGCAAAAACAACGATGTCGATTTCAAGAAGAATTGTTGAACCGGTAAAAAGAATTATATTGAAACACTGGCTGTCCAATGCATACAAAAAAGGCATCAGTTTTCCTGATGGCTTGATTACACCACTGTCTGAAGAAGATAAATTTGATTTGGATTATGTATTCAGCAATATTGATTGGGGAGGAAAAACTGTAGCCGAACTTATAATACACCCTGCCACATCAAATGATAGTGTTTATTTTGGGAAAATAACTGATAAAAGGATGAAGGAATTTAATCTATTTAGAGACTCGAAGGTAAGGGAGATTGCCGTGAAAAACGGAATATTGCTGTGTGGTTATGAGGAAGTGGAATAATGTCACTACTTTTAGATTTTTATATGAGAGCCCCTTTTTTCCTGAAACGAATTTTTGTCAATGTAGAAGCAATCAGAAGAGATTATTATAGAAAATATGGAGAATATGAGAAGCTATATGGCTCGATTGATTTCTGTGCATTAATGACTGAAGCAGGTATGCTAAAGAAACATGAGTTGATTGACAGTCTATTATTGTTCATTAGAGAAAATGTAGCCTATTACCGCGAATTACCAAAGTTTTCAACACTTGAAGAATTGCCATTAATGACTAAAAGTGAGTATGCTGTTAATCAAGACTTGTTGATAGCAGACGGAGTGAATAAAAATCATTGCTGGAAGAGCTGTACGAGCGGTTCAACGGGGAGGCCGTTGACATATTTTAATCATCGCGATAATGAGAGAACTGTAAAAGCCTATCAGGAAAAATTTTTAGAACATATCGGAATAAGTCCTGGTGACAAATCAGCAAGGATATCAGGAGTATGCATAACCACCTTTGACAGGCTAAAGCCCCCATACTGGGTATATATAGACAAATACATTCAACTCCAATTATCGGCATACCACATATCACCGGAGACCTATGCCTACTATATCCAGGCAATGAAACAGCACAAAGTAAGGTATGGTACAGGGTATACGAGTGCCTGGTTATTCTTATCACAATACCTCTCAAAATCAAAAGAGAATTCACCGGACCTTAAGGCGATTATTACGGACAGCGAGGGCGTGACACTAGAACAGCAAAGATTTATTGAAAATGCATTCCGATGTCCTGTATATCAGACATATGGGTTAGGTGAATTAGGACAAATTGCTGTTCAGTGTAGAAAGGGAAATTATCATATAGTACCTGCATTATGCCATGCGGAAATTGTGGATGATGAAGGTAAGAAACTTCAGAATGGGCAGAGGGGCGAAATTGTACTCACAAATCTTGTATCAGGTAAAACCCCGATTGTTAGATACAGAACCGCTGATTATGGTATTCTTGAAGAGGGGAAATGCCAGTGTGGATGGAATACGCAGTACTTTACGCTTATTGATGGCAGGACAGATGATTATGTGATTGGTAATGACGGACAGAAAATTGGTAGGTTAAGTCATATAATCAAGCCGGCAGTAGGTGTGGTAGAAAGCCAGATAATTCAGGAAAAAATTGGTGGGATACGGCTGCTGATAATACCAGGTAAAAAGTTTGAAGTGTCATCTATGGATACAGTAATATCTAATGCGAAAAATTACCTTGGGGATATGGAAATTAAGTGGGAGATTGTAGATTCACTTGAAAGAACTAAGAGTGCAAAAGTGCGGAGGGTCATAAGGAAAATCAAGGCTTAAACGGAACATCTATAAATCCATTAAATAAAGCAGTAAATGCAAATTTAAAAAAAATATATGAGTTAACTATGTGGAGCGAATAAAAATGAAAAAGAATATTAGAAGACTGTGCGTTATTTCACCACGGTATCCCACCAATAGGAATCCTGTGCATGCTTTTATTGATCAGTTAGTTTGTGAGATTGCTGATAATGGAATTGAGTGCAGTGTTATATCGCCGTATAGTATTACAGAAAGAATACTTAGAAATACTACGGTATTACCTAAGGTTAGACAAAGGATAACGAAATACGGTAACACCTTTAATATATATTCTCCTAGGTACATATCATTTTCAACCAACTTATTAAAGATAAACACTTCAATGCTTACTTACAAAAACTTTAGAGAAGCAGTTATTAAGGAATATGAAAAACGTAATCTAGAAGCAGATGCTTTATATGGACACTTTATATTCCCTTGCGGTATGTGCGCTGCTGATTTAGGAAAAGTGATTGGAAAACCGTCATTTTTAGCTTATGGAGAAAGCTCGCCAACCAGTTACGTACATGTTAAGAAGTCCGTATTGCAAGATAAACTGAGAAAGATGAGTGGAATAATATCTGTATCAAGCGGAAACAAGAGAGAACTCTTAAATATGGGCTTAATTGAAAATAAAGATATTGTGGGGGTTTTTCCTAATGCCATAGATGAAAGTAAATTTTATAAAATTGACAAAAGTATTGCAAGAAGACACATCGGCATTGATGATGATAAATTTGTGGTCGCTTTTGTGGGGCATTTTATTGAAAGAAAAGGTATTGCTGTTCTTGCGAATGTTCTTAACCATTTAGAGGATGTTTATTCGATATTTATTGGTACGGGCTCAAATGAACCTCAATGTAGAAACATTCTGTTCAAGGGAAGAGTTCCCCACGATCAAGTACATATATATTTGAACGCTGCTGATGTGTTTGTGCTGCCGACATTTGCAGAAGGTTGTTGCAATGCTATAATTGAAGCCATGGCTTGCGGTTTACCTATAATATCATCAAACCAACCTTTCAACGATGATATTCTTAGTACAGAGAATTCAATTCGGTTAGATGTTAGAGATGAGCAAGAAATTAGACAAGCTATTGTATTATTAAGAGATAATTTGGATTTGCGTGATCAACTGTCTAAGGCAGCTCTAATTGGTGCTTCTAAACTTGATATCCAAAAAAGGGCCCAGAATATAATTGGGTTTATGAATTCAAAAATATAAAATGTGAGGAAGATATATTTTGTGGATAAAGCTAAGCAAACTATTTTATGTATTATTGATAATGTATTATGGATTATTTCAAAATGTTTTTTTCCAAATACCTAATATGATGTTGATTCTGGGGACAGGAATGATAGGGTTCGTTCTATTACACACGCTTCAGACTAGAACTAGTTTATTAAAGCCATTAACCATAGAATTATTATTTTGGACTTTATTTGTGATAACTTCCTTGATTTTTGGATTAGTGATTGCTGTAAATCAGAGATTTCTTATTAGTGCTATATCTACTTTTTGTCAGTATTTGATACTGATATATGGTATTATATATATCGCTATACAAGATAGAAAAGTAGATTTTTTTGTTAAAACATTTATTATTTTTGCTATGGTTTCTGCAATACTAACTGTTTTATGGGGTGTTGATTATGGTTCTGATAGAATCTCTTTGGGACCAGGGAATAATCCTAATGAGTTGGGTATAACAATGGTGATAGGAATTTGCTGCATCTTCTATTTACTTGACTTAAAGAAACTTATTCACTTCATAGCTGGATTAAGTGCTATTTTGCTATTGTTTTACATTACCATATTGACTGGATCACGCAAATCTTTTCTTAGTATCATTCTGATAATGGTCTATTGGTTAGCATTTGTTGTATTTAGAGATGTAAAAGTATTACAGTTGAAGGAAAAAATAGCGGGTATATTTTCGTTGACAGGATTAGCTATGGTTGGTTATTATCTGCTATCTCCGATTTTCGCTTATTCACCATTGTTTATGAGATTAACCAGCCTATTTGAAACGGGTTCCGAAATGAGAGAGGGAATGTATCTTCTTGCACTAGAAATATTTAAGCAAAACCCGCTGGTAGGAATAGGGTTCAATAATTATAGAGCAGTAACTATGTATGCAACCTATTCTCATTCGACATATGCAGAGGCTTTAGCTTGTACAGGAATAATAGGTTCTGGTTTGTATTTTTCTCCGTATGTCATGATTTTTATAAATTATTTAAGAGCCGCAACAAGCAGAAAAATAAATGCTTTACAAATGAAACAAGTAAGAATTATGCTGGGGTTATTTGGGATATTAATTTTTTTGGGTATAGGTGTAATTCATTTTTATTCGATTTCGTCGAGTATAGCCTTTGGTATACTTGTCGCTTTTCGTAAAGTTCATATTAAAAATGGACGGTTGATGTGCTAAAAGACCAATACTTAGATACCAGCACCAATCAAAAAACAAGTGTTTGTGAATGGATTTAACAAAAAAGGAGGCATCATATTGGTGAGATTAATTGAAATTATTAATCGGTATATAAACTCACCGCGAAAAACAATACGCGCCTTCGGCATGCATGGATTGATTAACTGGTTACCTGATAGGCTATACTTAAAACTTGTTTATTGGTGTGAATTTAATAAAAAATTAAATTTAGAATCACCTGTAACATATAGTGAAAAACTTCAATGGTTAAAACTCTTTGATAGAAATCCTGAATACAGTACATATGTTGACAAATATGCTGTTCGCAGCTATATAAATAAGGTTATTGGGGACCAATACTTAATCCCGCTTCTTGGTGTTTATGATAGTGTGGAGGAAATTAAATGGGGCTTGCTTCCTAATAAATTTGTATTGAAATGTACTCATGGCTCTGGTAGTAACATCATTTGCACTGACAAAAATAAGTTAGATGTTCAAACTTCGATTATGAAACTAAATAAATGGATGAAAAAAAGTTGGTATTGGTTTGGCAGGGAATGGCCTTATAAGGATGTTAGACGAAGAATAATTTGTGAAAAATTCATCTCTGAAACAGATAGTACACCAAATGATTACAAAGTATTATGCTTTGAAGGAAAAGCAAAACTTATAGAAGTCCACATGAATAGATTTGGAAATCATAATCAGGATTTTTATGATGTTAATTGGAATAAAACTGAGATCTCGCAACGTACTCCGATCTCTAATATTATTCTTAAAAAGCCACAGATATTAGAAAAGATGATTCAATTGTCTGAGGTATTAGCGCAGAATAAACATCATGTGAGAATCGATTGGTACGTAGTGGAAAACAAATTATATTTTGGGGAGATAACCTTTTTTGATGCTTCAGGTTTCTGCCCATTTGATAAAGAAGAGTATGACCTCATGCTTGGAGGTTGGATAAATTTAAAAAATGAAACGAACCCATTGAATGTTTAAGTTATTCTGGTGAAGGGTAAACAGGTGTGAATATGAAAGCTGTTTCGTTATTAATTGCTGCTGATTTAGTTCCAACAAAATCTAATTATGATTTATTCATGAGTGGGAAAATTGATGCTCTTATTGGACCGAATTTAGTAAAAGTTTTAGAGGATGCTGACTTGCGAATATTTAATCTTGAGACCCCCTTAACTGATGAAGTGAAACCGATAATAAAATGTGGACCTAATTTATTTGCTCCTACAGCTGCAATTCACGGAATAATAGCACTCAATCCTACTGTGATTGGACTTGCCAACAATCATATTCTTGATCAAGATGAGCAAGGATTATTTTCAACCATTAAGGTGCTAAAACATGCGAACATCGCATTTGTAGGAGCGGGTGCCAATCTCAATGAAGCGAGTCGACCATATGTAGTTGAGCGAGAATGTGGCCGTATCGGGATTTATGCTTGTGCCGAGCATGAATTTTCGATAGCGACTGAAGATACTCCTGGTGCCAACCCATTTGACTCGCTCGAAAGTCTTGACCATATAGTTTCTTTAAAGGCAGAATGTGACTTTGTTATTGTGTTATACCATGGAGGTAAAGAACACTATCGTTATCCATCACCTTACTTACAGAAGATATGTAGGAAAATGGTTCGAAAGGGAGCAGATTTGATAATATGTCAGCACAGCCACTGTATAGGATGCTATGAGGAGTATGAAGGTTCAACAATTATTTATGGCCAAGGGAACTTTATATTTGATTATGATGATAGTGAGTTCTGGCAAACAAGCTTATTATTAAAGGTGAATATTAGTGACCGTTTATATGTAGATTATATTCCGATAATGAAATCGGGTAATGGTGTGCGCTTAGCAGATAAACAAGAAGCTAAAGATATATTATTCTCATATCAACAGCGTTCAATGGATATTGTAAAAGCTGGGTTTATTGAGCAAAAGTATGAACAATTTGCAGTTGAAAATTATTTGTTGTATATGAGATGTTTTGCTGGATTTGGAAAGTGGCTTTCCCGGTTGGATAGGAGATTATTTAATGGATGGTTAACAAGAAACAAATATAATAAGAAACAATTTCTTGCATTACAAAACTTCATTGAATGTGAAGCCCACAGAGAGTTGATACTAAAATTCTTGAAACTTAACTAATACAGACTTAGGTACGAGTAAGACCAACAAGTAAAAGAGATACAAATAGGAGTGCGTAAATGAAAAAGGTGCTACAAGTATCCTGTGAAGGTTTAGGTAACGGAGGGGTACAAAGTGTAATTATGAATATTTGCCGCACTATCACTGATATTAACTTTGATATACTTCTATTCACGGACGAAGAACGCTACTATGATAAAGAATTCTTGTCTTTAGGTGGGAAAATATTTAGAATTCCACATTATGAAGGCACAAACAACTTTAGGAAAAGACTGGATTATTATATCAGATTGATTAGGATTTTTCTCGGTACTTATAAACTGCTAAAAGAAAATGGCCCCTACGATGCAATTCATTGCCATAACTATTTTGAAAGCGGGATATCTACTCTGGCAGCTCGTTTCGCAGGGGTAAAGGTGAGAATTTCTCATAGCCACAGTACCGTTGCACCAGTTAAGACTAATTGGATCCGAAGAGGTTATTATATTTTTTATAAAATGCTAATCAAAATGAATTCAAATATTAGGATAGGTTGTTCAGAGCAGGCAATCAAGTATCTTTACGATGATGATAAAAGTGCACTTGTTGTGAATAACGCCATTGATCTAGAGCGTTTTGATAAGGGGAGATACCTTTATTGCTACCATGAAGATATCAGATTTATTAACGTCGGACGCTATTCCCCAGCGAAGAACCAGTTATTTCTACTTGATGTGTTTAGTATTGTGCGAAAAAAATTAATGAATGCTCGTCTCATAATGGTTGGTTTTGGTGAATATGAAAATTTAATAGCTGAGAAAATTATCAGCTTAGAACTTCAAGAAAGTGTTAAAATGCTGCCTTCTGATTCTGATATTCCGAAACTGTTATCGGAATCCGATTATGTAATTTTCCCCTCTGTTTTCGAGGGTTTGGGAATAGTTTTATTGGAAGCTCAGGCAATGGGTGTAAGGTGCTTTGTTTCAAATGCTGTTCCACCCGAGGCCGATATGGGGTTATGTGAGTACTTGGATTTGAAGGAAGGTGCAGAGGCCTGGGCAAATTATATTGTTGAGAATATATCTGAAGACAAGATAAATAACAAAGAATCAGTACCTGAAGATGTATTGAATAAGTATGATACAAAAGAAATCTGTAAGATTTATAAAAAAATATATAATGCAGAGAAAGGCTTATTATGAAACATGCACTAAATATCAAAGACATTTTTCAGGAAAGAACATTATGAACAACGAAACAAGAACAAAAAATTCTATACGTAACATATTATTTGGGATAGTCGGCCAGCTAGTTAGTGTCTTAATCAATTTTCTAAGTCGAACCATTTTTATTCAATACTTAGGTGCTAATTATTTGGGGGTAAATGGTTTATTTGGGAATATACTTTCTATGCTGTCATTAGCGGAATTGGGTATTGGTAGCGCTATAACATATAGTATGTATAGGCCATTGGCAGAAAAAGATACAACAAAAATTAACGCACTTATGAATTTTTACACAAAAGCTTATCGTACCATCGGACTAATTGTTGCAGTATTAGGACTCAGTCTAATTCCGTGGTTGGATTATATTATTAAAGATAAACCTAACATACCACATTTAACTATTATTTATTTACTGTTTCTATCAAATTCTGTAGTGACCTATTTTTTTGCTTATAAACGTTCAATTATTATTGCAGATCAAAAGAATCATTTAAATATAATAAATCAGTATGGTTTTTCTTTTGCACAAAGCATAGTCCAAATTTTAATACTTGTTTTGAACCAGAATTATTTGTTATATCTCAGTATACAATTAATTTTCAATTTTTTATCAAACATTACAATATCGAAAAAAGCAGACAGATTGTACCCTTATTTACGTAATTTTAAAAAGGAAATTTTAGATAAGGAAAGCAGGACAACAATTTTTAAAAATATTGGTGCTATGGCAAGCCATAAAATAGGCGGTGTCGTAGTATTGGGCACCGATAATATTTTGATATCAGCGTTCGTTGGAGTATATTGGGTCGGGATATATTCTAATTACAATATGATAGTTAATACAATAAATATGTTTTTAAAACAAATATTTTTATCAATATCTGCAAGTGTAGGGAATCTTAATGCAACACAAGAAAGTGTTAAATCTTACAGGATATTTAATACTATGTTTTTTATGAATTTTTGGCTCTATGGCTTTTGTAGTGTATCATTAGTGATTTTATTAAATCCCTTTATCACCATGTGGCTAAGTAGCTCTTATATTATGAACAGATATATTGTAGTTCTCATTGTAATAAACTTCTTTATCACGGGGATGAGAAATACTGCAATCACCTATACAAATACAACAGGTTTATTTTGGAACAGCAGATACAAGCCTTTGTTTGAAGCGTTGATTAATTTAGTGGCATCTGTCATTCTGCTTAAGAAATATGGACTTATTGGTGTGTTTTTAGGTACATTAATTAGTACAATTACTACCAGCATTTGGATAGAACCATGGGTAATATATAAACACAAATTTCATAAACCACTGACAGGGTATTTTATTAAATTTGTGGTCTACAGTATAGCTACCATAGTTGCAGTATTATTAACGCAATTTGCTTGTTCAGTATTTACTACATATACATTATTAAGCATTATATATAGAGGGTTGTTATGTATTCTAATTCCTAATATTTTCTTTACACTTTTATTTTTCAGGACTTCCGAGTTTAAACATTTACAGGGGATAGCAGTCAGATCGGTAAGAAGTATCAAAAATAATTTATCACTAAGCAAATCTTAAATATTTGAGGATGTTTTTGATGATACATTACAAATAATTTTTAAGAGAGGTGACATAAATGTTCAAAATCGCAGTAGCAGGGACAGGCTATGTCGGCCTGGTATCAGGTGTCTGTTTGGCTGAAGTTGGCCACCAGGTTACCTGTGTTGATGTTGACGAAAACAAAATAAATCTGATGAGACAGGGCGTTTCTCCTATCTATGAGCAGGATCTGGAAGATCTGATGCGCAGGAACTACGCCGCCGGCAGGCTTGATTATACCACTGATTACAAATCGGCTTACAAGGATGCTGATGCCATATTCATTGGTGTGGGGACTCCTGAACAGCCTGACGGTTCTGCTGACCTGTCCTACATAGCTACAGTTGCCCGGCAGATTGCCGAGACAATTGAGCGGGATTGCCTGGTTGTGGTAAAATCCACGGTTCCTGTA
>LADL02000799.1_pt1 | contig 14889 bp, 14 predicted proteins | sample 619721 | NCBI WGS metagenome assembly LADL02 (sample SAMN03397408, study PRJNA257561) | rock porewater metagenome | biome: terrestrial; feature: Opalinus Clay rock; material: porewater; isolation source: Opalinus Clay rock porewater BRC-3 borehole | place: Switzerland: Mt Terri URL, St-Ursanne ...
CTGGCACCAGATGCCCGAGACGATCACCGACCGCAACCTCGAGGGCGGGGCGATGCGCCGGGTGGCCGGCGATCTGGCCGCGCTCGACACCATTGCCCGCGCGACGCCGCGCACACGGGTTTTGGCGGGGTCGGTCGAGGAGGGGATGATTACCTATGTGACGCGATCGCGGGTGATGGGCTTTCCCGACTACACCACCGTGCGGCAGGCGGGCGACATGCTGGAGATTTTCGCGCGGCTGCGCTTTGGCCGCTCAGATCTGGGCGTCAACGCCGCCCGCGTCGATGACTGGCTGAGACGGCTGGCCGAGGCTCGAAGACAGGCAGCCGTCGGCGATCCTGCGCCAGATCGGCACGTTGAGCGACATGGCGCATCTGGCCATGAACATCTTGCCATCCACGCGCAGGCAGATCGTCTCGCCCATCTCGACGCGCGCGCCCTGACTGTCGGTGCAGTAGCATTCCACCGTTCGGCCGCCGATGGTGGCATCAGACAGGGCCGGCGTGGCCGCGATCAGGGAAAGGGGCAGGATCGCTTTCATGGCGAGGATCATAGCAGATATCAGGCCCTCGGCCAAGGCCAGGGGAATCTCGTTTGGAGCTGAGGCTTCGAGCATCGGGGCTTGCGCATGAAGCCTGGATCGATTCCGGATGGGGGGCATGTCCTGGAGCCTTGTCCCCCGATGCGGATTTTCCTGTCCGGCAAGACCCGTCCAAGGGGATCGCTCACCATGAAACTCAAGCGCGCAGGATCACACTACACGACACAGGGCTGGCTGAGGGCGGCTGGATGGAGTCAACTGGACGACTCCGACCAAGGAAACGTCCGATGCCGAACCGAGCCATTGCCGCCCTCGCGGAAATACTGCGCCCCGGGATTGACCTGAGCAAGAGCCGTCTGGAGACGCTGTGCCTGATGATGCTCGGCATGGTGAGCGCGCGCAGCGTGAACCTCAGCCATATTGCCTGCGAGCGGCCTGGCTCGGTGCAGACGGCGTCCACCTATCGCCGGCTGCAGCGGGTCTTTCAGCATGTCCGTCTGGGTGAGGATTGGGCGCTGCCGCTGCTGATCGGCCTCTTGGGGCAGCATGGGTCGCGGCTGTTCGCACGCGACCGCACGAACTGGCAGATCGGCAAGAGCGAGGTGAATTTCCTCGTGCTGGCCCTCGTCTCCCGCCGGTTCCGGGTGCCTCTGCTCTGGACGGTGATCGAGAGCCGCGGTTGCTCCGACACCGCCATGCGCATGACCCTGATCAAGCGCTATCTTGCATATTTCCCCGCTACGACGATCCGCCTTCTTCTGGCCGACCGTGAATTCGCAGGCGCAGACTGGATGGAATTCTTGCGTAAAAACAATATCCCCTTTGCCATCCGTATCAGAGACAACCTCCGCATCACCACCGGGGAGGGGCATGAGCTGACCCTGCGGGTCCGATTGCGCCCGGCTCGGCGAAGCCGGGTCTTTCGCGCCCGTCCCGGCAGCCGGGAGGACACCGCCCCGGGCCACGCGCCGCTTCTGACCATCGCCGCCAGGCCGCTCAGGGATGACTGGTTGATCGTGGTCACCAACGTCGAGGCGCAAATCGCCCTTCGCACCTGCCGCAAACGCTGGGCGATCAAGAGCCTCTTCGGCGATGCCAGGACCCGCGGCCTCAATATGGAGGACACGCGCCTCACCGACCCGCGTAAGCTCGGCCTGCTCATGTCGCTCACGGCCTCGCCATCGCCTGGGCCGGCCGCACCGCCGAGCCGATGATCGCCCCCTGGGTGATCAAAGGGGCCATGGATGGCGCGGCCTTCGCCGCTTATGTTGAAAAGGTTCTGGTGCCGGAACTCTCACCCGGAACCGTGGTCATTCCGGACAATCTCGCCACGCACAGAACCGGCGACGCGGAGAAAGCAATACGCGCGGCAGGGTGCCGGTTCTTGTTCCGTTGTTCGGGGAAACCGCCCCACTGGGGCCTTTCCCGATCCCTCCAACCCCTACAGTCCCGATCTCAACCGGGGCTCCGCCCGTTCAGGGCTGAATTGATCCTCAGGATCAATTCCAAGACGCCCTTCACCCCGATCGAAATGGCATTCTCCAAACTCAAAGCACACCTGCGCCGGATCGGAGCGCGCACCTTCACCGACATGTTCAACGCAATCGCCAAGATCTGCGACCTCTGCTCACCCGACGAGTGCTGGAATTACTTCAAGGCTGCCGGGTATGTCGCAGGCTAACGGCGGGACGCTTTAGAATATAGTGCGAAAGCCCGTGCATTGCGAGTCCGGCGATTCCCCAGCCAAGCGTTGTCCAAGCCGCATTGGTCAGACTGTCAGTATCGGTCAGGTTGTCAGTCAAGGGCCGCAGGACGGCAAACCCGATAAGCCTTAAGCCAAGCGCATTCACGAAACCGGCAAGCGCCGTCATCCGTTCATTGTGTTTCGCCAGCGCATCGCGTTCTGTCACCACCGCCCTTTCACAACCCGAAATCGGCACCGGGCCGCGTAGGTTACTTGAACAGCTTGCCCAAGCCCTTGCCGGTGATGCGCCCTGCTATCCTGCGACCTACGCGACGGGAGACCGCGCCCTTGCGCCTGGACGTGACCGCCTGCGCATCGCCGAGATACTTGGCGAGGGTATAGAGGAAGCGGCGAAAACTGTTGAACGTCATGCCCTGATCGTGCCTCACCCGAGGCGGCAACGCAAGCCGCGTTCTGGTGCCAATGCCGCCGATCCGACCGCAGACCGTGAACCGGATGGTGGACATTTCCTTTCTCACTTCGCGGCGCAAGAAAATCCGAACCCCGTCTATTGGTATCAGCGCCCGCATGGGGCCGGGCATTGGGACCGAATCCGGGCCGGTGACAAGCTGCGCGAAATCCGGTGACAAATCCGGTGACAAGGGCAAAACAGGAGGGAAAGGCTTAGCTTCGCGCTATCCTTAACCTCTTGTTTTATTGGTTGGTTTTGGCGGACCGAGGAGCCGCCAACCTGCGTATTCAACGCCACGTGATCCGATGCGTTCATGGCTTAAAAAGTAAACATTAATAGTGGTTTAAGGCTGATGATGATTTGCAGCCTTGTGCAATCCCATGCGACAGGTTACATTTTCTATGTGGGGTGATATGTGGGATTGAAAAATGCCGAAGGTTGCGCGGGAACTATCAGCCCTTGAGGTCAAGAACCTGGCCCATCCGGGCGACAAGCGAAATGTCATGTATTCTGTCGGGGGCGTGGCGGGTCTTCATATGCAGATCACGCCGCATGGCGGGCGCTCTTGGGTATTGCGTGTCAAGGTGGGGGAGAAGCGCCGCGACCTTGGCTTGGGCGGCTTTCCGACTGTTACCCTGTCGCAAGCGCGCGACAAGGCGCGTGAGGCGCGCGACAAGATTGAGCGCGGCATTGACCCTGTAGAAGAACGCAAGGCCACCAAGGCGGCGCTAATCGCGGCCCAGCGCCGTGGTCTGACCTTTGCTGTTGCCGTGGACAAGGCGCTTGTCGCCAAGCTGGACGCCTTCAAGAACCCCAAGCACCGCCAGCAATGGCAAAACACCCTTGCGACCTATGCCATTCCCGATCTGGGCAAGATGCTGGTGCAAGACATTACCACGCAAGACGTGTTGCGCGTGCTGCAACCCATCTGGGCCACGAAGACCGAAACCGCCAGCCGCGTGCGCGGTAGGATTGAGGCGGTTCTAAGTTGGGCCACGGTTGCAGGTCACAGGACAGGCGACAATCCGGCGCGCTGGGCGGGCAACCTGAAAGAACTGTTGCCGCCCCCGTCCAAGGTTGCAAATGAGGGCAATCACCCTGCATTGGCGCTGGAGGATGCGCCGCGATGGTTCGCGGCATTGCAGGCGCGTGAAGGGTTCGGCGCGCGGGCGCTGGAATTTGCCACGCTGACCGCCACCCGCTCGCAAGAGGTGCGCGGCGCGACATGGGATGAAATCGACTTTGACAAGGCGCTTTGGACTATCCCCGGCGTGCGCATGAAGATGGACCGCGAACACCGTGTGCCCCTGTCTGCCCGCGCGGTGAAGATGCTGAAAGCGCTTCCCAAACTTGAGGGCAACCCGCTGGTGTTTCCGGCGGCGCGCGGTGGGCAATTGTCCGATATGACGCTATCGGCCACCATGCGGCGAATGCACGAGGCAGAGGTAGCCCAAGGTGGTGCGGGTTTTCTTGATCGCACGTCCAACCGTCCAGCCGTGCCGCATGGGCTGCGCTCAACCTTTCGGGACTGGGTGGCAGAACAAACCACCTATCCGGGCGACTTGGCTGAAGCGGCCTTGGCCCATAAAATCAGCAATGCGGTCGAGGCCAGCTATCGGCGGGGCGACATGATCGAAAAGCGGCGGCGCATGATGGCGGATTGGGCTGATTTCATGGGCGGCAAGGCTAAAGGCGGTCAAGTTGTGCGGATAGGCTGATGTGGTGCCCGCAAGATTATTATTCGTGGAACTACGTTGTGGACCACCTCTTTGAAACCTCAAGAGAAATACTGTCCTTAGTCGCTTTAGGAGGTGAGCCACCAGAGCAAGGCGATGGAAAGCGCTTTTTGATTCACACGGCAGAATTCTATCTGAAAAGCCGTGGTTTCGCAGATGGCTACAAAGACGCAGAACTAAGCGTCGCAATCACTACTTGCTTTTTGTTGTGCAAATTTCTTGAAGACTACCCGCCAGTGCTTGCGAACTTGCAAGGCAATAATATTATCGTGAATCCTGTTTTCTTTGAGCATAGAGATCAGCTTAATTGCTGCGTTTATGCTTGGCCTTTAGAGGCAGACACACAGTATTGTAATTTCTACGAGTTTAATAAGGCAGGCGTCTTTAAGCCCTCGAACATTTTTGACAGATTCGTTTTCATTGACCCGATTAGTGGAGAGGTTCGTGTAAAGAACGGGGTCAAAGAATTCCTAAATGGTTATGTGACTGAGGACGATAGCGAAACGGACAGAATAATTGACTTAGCCAAATGCCTTTCCGGGTATGTCGTTTGCTGGCCGGATATTCCAGACGATTCTGAGTATCGGAATTTCCTCAGCTACCTGGAGATAAACGATGCCTTCATTAGGGCGCTGGATTACAGTTATGGTCCAGCCGCCGAAGCAAATGTTAAGCCAGAACGGAGACCTGTAGGCAGGCCGTCAAAGCAAGATGCAACGCGGAGCGCCTACTGGAAGATTTTTCCCGACGGACATGAAAAATCGGGAAAGGTCTGGAAGGAGGCGCATGCGGAGGTTGAGCAGGCCATTGATATGCCAATCCACATAACCACGCTCAAGCGCGCAGTTCGTTAAGGTAGTCAAAAACAGCAATATTCAAATTGTCGTTTCTGATGTTTCTGCCATGGTTCTCAGGAATTCCGCATCATGCTTTGCTTTCCATAGCGAAACTATGGAGGCGCGTATGCCAGAAACATATCTATCAGACCGCCAGCTTGGCGCGCGCTACTCGGTCCATTATTTGACCCCACGGCGCTGGGCGAATGAAGACCCGACATTTCCGAAACCTGTCAAACTAAGCCCCGGCTGCACCCGCTGGAAGTTGTCAGAGATCGTCGCTTGGGAGGCCGCGAAAGCCGAAGCCAAGCCAAAGCCTTGACGCAGGCGCGAAACGATCAAGGACTGGTAACAAATGGCTAAGCGCCCCAACCCGCGCGCCGTCAAGGCGGCGCGCACTTACACAATCGAGGAGGCGGCTTTCGCTCTTGGCGTGACCGGTGGCACGATCCGCAGTTGGGTGAAATCCGGCTTGCCTCTGATGAAATCGCGGCGGCCCTTCCTGATTCTGGGGGATGCCCTGCGCACGTTTCTCGAAGACCGCACGAAGGAGGCGAAGACGCCTTTGCAACCCGATCAACTCTATTGCTTTACCTGCAAGGCGGCGCGCAAGCCGTGGGGGCTGGCGGTCGATTGCATCCCTCAGACACCCAAGACCGCCCGCCTGTTTGGGCTTTGCGAGGTCTGTGAAGGCACCTGCAACCGCTTAATCAGCCGGTCCGGGATCGACCATTTCAGCCAGATTTTCTGTGTCGTGATCAAAGAGGGGCGGCAAGCCTAAAGGATACCGCCAAACCCCTCTTGAAACATCACTTCGGAAAGGATGCACAATGGCCCGGAAATTCAACGAAGATAACGAGCGGGTAAAGCGCCGCTACCTGCACTTCCTGCGTGAAGCCAAACGCAGCGACACGGCCACGGTGGACAAGGCCGCCGATGCCATCCTGCGGTTTGAACGCAGCACCGGATTCAAGCCGTTCAAGCGGTTTCATATCGAACAGGCCGTCGCTTTCAAGCGCCACCTGTCGAGCGAGAAGAACGCCCGCACCGGCGCGCCGCTTTCCATGGCGACGGTCGATGGCACGCTGCGCATGGTCAAGGCGTTCATTCTCTGGCTGGCGGGGCAACCGGGCTACAAATCGCGCATTTCCTATTCCGACGCCGAATATTTCAACCTGAACGCCAAGGACGCCCGCATTGCCCACACCGCGCGCGAGACGATCTATCCGACGCTTGAGCAATGCCGCCATGCCTTTGGCCAGATGCCCAGCGCCACGCCCCTAGAGCGCCGCGACAAAGCGCTCTTTGCGTTCCTGATGCTGACCGGCGCGCGGGATGGGGCGGTGGCGTCCATTCGCCTCAAGCACATTGATCTGGTGGAATGCTGCGTCTATCAGGACGCCCGCGACGTGAAGACCAAATTTTCCAAGACCTTCACCACATGGTTTTTCCCGGTCGATGATGCCTACCTGAACGCCTTTCGCGATTGGGTGATATATCTGCGCGAGGAGGAACTTTTCGGCCCGAATGACGCCCTCTTTCCCAAGCCCAGGATGGGGCTGAAAGATGGGGCATTCGCCGCGCTGGGCCTGTCGCGCGATACCTATAGCAACGCGGGCAGGTTGCGCGCGGTCATCAAGGATGCCTTCACCGGCTCAGGCTTGCCCGCCTACGGCCCGCATAGCTTTCGCAAGACGCTTGGCCTCTTGGCCAACACGCAATGCAAGACGCCCGAGCAATTCAAGGCGTGGTCCATGAACCTTGGGCACGAGAACATCGCCACCACGCTGAGCGCCTATTGCCCCGTGTCGCAATCAAGGCAGGGCGAATTGATCCGGGGCATGGCATAGCGGTTGCCCTTTCCCACGGCACCTGCTTTGCCTAGTGTCGTGTCAGCAAGGGGGGCGCAGTGTCAGTCATAGCCGAATTCATTACCCGCGTGCAGGCGATCCACAAGACCGGCAATGCGACCGAACATTCCTACCGTTCCGCCTTTGAGGGTTTGTTCGAGGCGCTTGGCGACGGGTTGCGCGCCCTGAATGAACCCAAACGCGTCAAATGCGGCGCGCCGGATTTCATCGTGACCCAAGGCGATATCGTGATCGGCCATGTCGAGGCCAAGGACCTGCATATCGGCATCCGGGGCATGAAGGACGCGAACAAGAATCAGCAGGACCGCTACCGCGCCGCCCTGTCCAACCTGATCTACACCAATGCGCTGGATTGGGATTTCTACCGAGATGGTGATCTGGTGGCGTCCGTGACCATTGCCGATTTCGTCATGGGCATTCAGCCCAAGCCCGACCAATACGACACGCTCGAAAACCTCCTGCGCGACTTCATCGCCCAGCGCCCCCAGACGATCACCTCGCCCCGCGAACTGGCCACCCGCATGGCGGGCAAGGCCAACCTGATCAAGGACGTGCTGGGCAACACCCTGCGCGAGGATGCAGACCTGCAAACCGAACTGGCCGCGCAATACCATGCCTTCAAGGAAAACCTGATCCACGACATTACGGCGCAGGATTTCGCGGATATTTACGCCGAAACCATCGCCTATGGAATGTTCGCCGCGCGCCTGCACGATACCACGCTCGACACGTTCAGCAGGCAAGAGGCGCTCGAACTGCTGCCCAAATCCAACCCGTTCCTGCGCAGCCTGTTCACCTATGTGGCGGGCTATGACCTTGACGACCGGATCGCATGGATCATTGACGATCTGGCGGCTGTGTTCCGCGCCTGCGACGTGGCGAAACTGATGCAGGGTTTTGGCAAGCTGACCGGGCAGAATGACCCCTTCCTGCATTTCTATGAAACCTTCCTTGCCGCCTATAACCCGGCCAAGCGCAAGGCGCGGGGCGTCTGGTATACGCCCGAACCCGTGGTCAATTTCATCGTGCGGGCGGTGGACGAGGTGCTGCAAACCGAGTTTGGCCTGCCCGATGGTCTGGCCGACACCTCAAAGGTGACAATCGACTGGGACACGGGGCAGACCGATAACAAGGGCCGCGCCGTGACCATCAAGAAAGACGTGCACAAGGTTCAAATCCTAGACCCCGCCACCGGCACCGGCACCTTTCTGGCCGAGGTGATCAAACAGATCGCCCCCAAGGTGCAGGGCGTGGCCCCCGGCATGTGGTCAGCTTATATCGAGGATGATCTGATCCCTCGCCTGCACGGGTTCGAGTTGCTGATGGCGTCCTATGCCATGTGCCACATGAAGCTGGACATGATCCTGACCGAGCTGGGATACCAGCCGACGAAAGAGCCGCCGCGCCTGTCGGTCTATCTGACCAATTCGCTGGAAGAGGGCGAACCGGCCAATCAGCAACTGCCGTTTTCCCAATGGCTGAGCCGCGAGGCCAAGGGCGCCAACACCATCAAGCGCGACATGCCCATCATGTGCGTGATCGGCAACCCGCCATACTTGGGCGAGGGCGGCGTGTCCGAGGGCTGGATTGGCAACCTGATGGACGATTACAAGAAAGAGCCGGGCGGCAAGGTCAAGCTGAAAGAGCGCAACCCCAAATGGATCAATGACCTTTACGTGAAATTCATTCGCCTGTCGTCGCACCTGATTGAGAAGAACGGCGAGGGCGTGCTGGGCTTCATCACCAATCACGGCTATCTCGACAACCCGACATTCCGGGGGATGCGCTGGCACCTGCTCAACACTTTTGACCGCATCTGGGTGCTGGACCTGCACGGCAACGCCAAGAAGAAAGAGGTCACGCCCGAGGGCAAACCCGACAAGAACGTATTCGACATTCAACAGGGCGTCTCGATCATCATTGCCGTGAAGAAAAAGGATGGCGGCAAGGGGCTGGCCGAGGTCATGCACGGGGATTTTTGGGGGACAAGAGCGGCGAAATATCAGGCACTTTTGGACGCCAGCCTGAACGAGCAGATTTTTGCGACACTGGAAAGTCCGGCACCGCAATATCCTCTTGTGCGGAGGAATCATGGATTGCTCGCTCAATACGAGGCCGGAATTTTCTTAAAGGACTTTATGGCCGTCAACACCGTTGGTCTTGTGACCGGAAATGACGCGGTTGCCATAGGTCTCAACCAAAGCGAATTGCTGACCAAGTTATCAGCCAATTTTGACGACCTTGATTCAACGGACATAAAGCGGCTTTGTTTTCGTCCGCTCGATCAGCGCATGATTTACTACAATGACGTTGCGGTTACGAGGCGGCGTTTCTCTGTAATGAGACATATGCTGGGCAGCGAAAGTCTCGGTTTGGTTACCGGACGCAGCACCGGTAGCCAACGAATAGATCATTACTTTGTCGCGGACACTTTGACCGAAGCGAAGCTTGGAGAGAGCACAAAGCAATCCGCAGTTTTTCCCCTCTACCTCTACCCCGACGAACAAGACCTCGACCAAACCCGCCGGGTGAACTTTGACCCCAAGCTTTACAAGAAACTGCAAAAGCTGGCCAAACACCCCGAGCACGGCACCCCCGACGAGGTGCAGGTGTTCGATTACATCTATGGCACCCTCCACTGCCCCGCCTATCGCGAGACCTACGCCGAATTCCTCAAGATCGACTTTCCCCGCATTCCGTGGCCCGCCACGCCCGAGGAGTTCTGGGATATTTCCGGCAAGGGCAAGACCCTGCGCAAGCTGCACCTGATGGGCCCCGCCACCATCGGCCAAACGCCCTATCCCTTTACCGGCGAGGGCGACAACGTGGTGGACAAGCCCCGCTATGACGGTGGCCCCGAGTCAGGCAAAATCTGGATCAACAAGACCCAGTATTTCGCGGATGTGCCGCCGGTCTCGTGGGGCTTCTACATCGGCGGCTACCAGCCCGCGCAAAAATGGCTGAAAGACCGCAAGGGGCGCGCGCTCAGCTTTGACGATGTGAAACACTATCAGAAGATCATCAAAATCCTGTCCGAGACAGACCGGATCATGCAGACGATCACGATGGATTTGAGCGGGGGCGCGGCATGATCCGGCTTGTCGCCGTGGCGCTTGCACTGGGCGACAACTCTTGTTGAAGCGCATGGCAGTTTTGAATTTATCGTCGGTAACGCGCAGCACGGGGAGGGAGGGCCTGCGATGATGGTCGCTGGAATGGCCCGAGGCGCATTGAGCGGCGAGCGACTCGGGGGGGGCAAAAAGCCCAGCGGATGACGAACCGGAACCGGCGGGGGGCAGGTTTTTTGCCTCAATGCCGGAATTGCAACAAAAGGTCAGACCTGCGCCACGCCCAAGCCTAGCGTTTTTCCTTTGTGGGGTTCTATGTGGGGTTGAGCGCCAGAATTGCCATTTTATGCAATGATTTCAAGGGCGCTTGGCGGACCGAGGAGGATTCGAACCCCCGACCCCTTGATTCGTAGTCAAGTACTCTATCCAGCTGAGCTATCGGTCCGTTGGGGCAGCGTTTAGACTTTGCCACCGAATGATGCAAGGGGGCAGGGGACAGATTCATGCCGTCGCCGCGAAATTTCCCTTGGGCAGGGTGATGCAGAACGAGGTGCCGCCCTCGTCGCTTTTTTCCAGCATCAGGTTGCCGCCATGGCCGCGCACCAATTCGGCCGCGATGGTCAGGCCAAGCCCGGTGCCCCCCTTGCTCACCCCGCCCCGGAACGGCTTGAACAGATGCTCGCGGGCCTTGGGCGGCAGGCCGGGGCCGGTGTCGCCCACGCGAATGATCCATTCGCGGGCGTCCTCGCCGGCGCTGACGGTGATCTCGCCGGTCGCGCCGCCGCGCAGGATCGCCTGACGGGCGTTGCGCACGAGGTTGGCGAGCGCCCGGTGAAGCTGTTCGCCATCGGCGAGCAGGATCAGATCGTCGGGCACGGCGTTGACCAGCCGCAGCTCGTGCCCCTCGGCGGCCATTTCTTCGCTCTCGATCACATCGGCCACCAGGTCGCGCAGGCGGTGGCGGGCAAGGGTCGGGCCGGGCTCTTCGGCCTTGCCATAGGCCAGCGTCGCCTCGCACAGATGCACCGCGCGGGTGAGGGAATTGACCAGTTTCGGCGCCATGCGCCTGACACCGGGATCCTCGCTTGCCTCGATCCGGTCGGTGAAAAGCTGCGCCGAGGTCAGGATATTGCGCAGATCGTGGCTGACCTTGGCCACCGCGCCGCCAAGCTGGGCAAGGTGCTCCTTTTGCCTGAGCGCAGCGGTCAGCCGGGTCTGGAGGATTTGCAGGCTTTCCTCGGCCTCGCGCAGTTCGGTGATCGAGGCGTCGGGCTTCATCACGCGGCGGGCATCCTCGGGATTGGCGGCATAGTCGCGCATGTTGCGCACCACCCGCCGGATCGGACGCACCAGAAAGCACTGCACCACCCAGAACAGCAGCGAGGCGGTAAAGACCGAGATCGCCAGCGACAGCCACAGGATGCGCAGGCCGTAATCGATCATCGCGGTGCGCAGTCCCGAGGTTTCGAGTGTGACCTCGATCAGCAACCCTCCCATGCGCACCGGCTCGCCGATGACGCGGATCACCTCCGGCTCTGGCGAGGCGAGGCGGTGCATGGCGTCGCGGATGAGGGTGAGCGCGGTCGCGTCGCGCAGATCGAAGGTTCTTGTCACCATCGCGGGCACCGGCGAGGAGAGCACAAGCTGGCGCGCCTCGTCGCGGCGCAACACCACGTTGAACACCTCGGCGTTGTGCAGGAGTTCCGCTTGCAACTCGTCCGTCACCTCGCCCCCGGCCAGAAGCACGAGCGAGGCAATCTGCGCGCGTTCCAGCCGGTCAAGCAGGAATTGCTCGCGGAACCGCGCGACGGAGGGGACGAATATCAGCATCTCGGCCAGCATCACGAACACGGCCGTCAGGATGAGAAAACGCCCCGATAGCGATCTGAACACGCGCGCACTCCCTGACTGCGTTCAGGGTAGCCAGCGTTGCACGACCCCGACCACCCATTTTACCATAGGGCTATCAAACAGCTTTGGCGAGAAATAGGCCCCCGCCGCGCGCTTGTTGATTTCACCGAGCGTGGGATAGGGCGCGACCATGTTCGCCACGTGCTTCATCCTGAGCCTGTTGGCAAGGATGAAGGCCCAGAGATTGATCAGCTCGCCCGCCTGGGCGCCCGCGATCGACACGCCGACAGGGCGCCCGCGCACCACCATCACCTTTACCAGACCTTCGGTCTTGCGCTCGGCGATGGCGCGGTCGTTGTGGGTGTAGGGAAAGCGGATCACCTCGAGATTGCCGCCGTGCGCCTCGCGCGCCTGCGACTCGGTGAGGCCGACCTGCGCCAGTTCCGGGTCGGTATAGGTGGCCCATGGGATGTGGCCCGTGCGCATCTTCGCGGGCAGGCCAAGCAGCGCCTGCCGGATGATCAGCCCCGCCTGATAGTTCGCGACATGGGTGAATTGCAGCCCCCCCGCCACGTCGCCGATGGCATGGACGCGCCGATTGGTGGTGCGCATGGACGCATCCACCTTGATGCCGCGTGTCGTGGTCTCGATTCCCGCCGCCTCGAGGTCGAGCCGCTCGGTATTGGCGCGCCGTCCCACCGCCATGAGCAGGTGCGAGCCGCGAAAAATCCGCCCGTCCCCGGCTTCGACCTCGATGGCGCCGGGTTTGCCGCTGATCCCGGCGACCATGGCGCCCTCGGCGATGTCGATGCCCTCGGCGGCAAAGCGGTCGCGCACCACCTGGACCATCTCGGGATCGTCCTGACCCAGAATCTTGGCTCCTTCGATCACCGTAACGGTGCAGCCCAGACGCCGATGCGCCTGTGCCATCTCCATGCCGATGGGGCCGCCGCCGATGATGAGCAGGTGGCCGGGCCGCTCGCGCAGCCCGAAAATCGTCTCGTTCGTCTCGTAAGGCACCGTGTCGAGACCGGGGATCGGCGGCACCAGGGGCGAAGAGCCGGTGGCGATGATCACGCGCCGCGCGGTGATGAGGTAATCGCCCGCCTTCACCTCGGTGGGCGAGACGAAAGCGCCATACTCGCGGATCACCCGCACGCCCAGGCCCTCGAACCGTGCCTGACTGTCCACCGGCGCGATCTGCGCGATGACGCCCGCCACATGATCCTTGGCGGCGGCGTAATCGACTTGCGGGACCACATCGGCCACGCCATATTGCGCGGCATGGGCCTGCGCATGGGCCGCCTTGCCGCTGGCGATCAGCGCCTTGGAGGGGACGCAGCCGAAATTGAGGCAGTCGCCGCCCATCCTGTGACCTTCGAGCAGGATGACGCTGGCGCCCATCTGCACAGCCCCCGCGGCGACGGACAGCCCGCCCGAGCCAGCCCCGATGACCAGCAGATCCGCTTTCAGCTTTTGCATGTTCAGATATCCCTTTTTCCTCGAATGGCCTTGATTGCCATCGGTAGCGCGGCAAGCGCCGCCAGCCCGAGGATCGGGCCGATGATCTGCGGTTCCCACAGGAGGGAAAGATCGGGGCTTTCGCCCCGGTCGAACACCTCGCCCAGCCCGACGCCGATCCAAGTATAGACGATGGCGCCGGGAATGATCCCCAGAACGGTGGTGAGAACAAAGTTGGCAAACCGCACCCCCGCCAGCGCGGGCAGGAGATTGGCCACGAAAAACGGCACCGCAGGCACAAGGCGCATCAGGAACAGCACGCTGATCTCGTTGTCGTGCAGCCCCTGCTTGAGCCGCTTGAGCGTGCCGTCCGAGGTCTCGATCCTTGCGGCCAATGTGCGCCCCAGCCCCCAGCGGGCGGCGAGAAAGATCGCCATCGCCCCGAGCGAGGCGGCGGTCACGTTGACCACCGTGCCAAGCGTCAGGCCGAACAGGAACCCGCCAGTGACCGAGGCCACCGCCGCGCCCGGCAGCGAGAAGGCGACGATCAGGAAATAGCTGGCGACGAAGGCCAGCGCGAGCAGCACGATATTGTCCTTGCGAAATGCCAGCAGCGCCTCGCGGTTGTCGCGCAACGTCTCGAAGGTAATATGCTCGCGCAGCGTCACCGCACCGATCAACGCTACGATGAGAATGACCGTCAGCGGCAGGTGCCGCATCGGCCCGGTCTTGCGCCGCGCGGGCGCAGGTGTGGAACTTTGGTCCATGGGATCCCCGGTGCTGCCTGTCACCGCTTCTAGATGCACGGTCTTGGATGGGCGTGCCAGTGGCCTCACGAGGGGGTGATCGCGGGTGAGGCGCGGGTCGGTTCCTGTAACATGGTCCGCCGCTGCGCAAATCCGGCGAAAACACCGGCCGAGGGGTTTGACTTGGCCGGCAGGCGCCTCTATAGACCGGGCTTGAGATGAATTCGGGCAGGGCGCGATTCCAGCGGCCGCCGCCCGCAGAACCGGAGACGGAGCGATGAAACGCACCTTTCAACCCTCGAACCTCGTGCGCAAGCACCGTCACGGGTTCCGCGCGCGCATGGCCACCAAGGCCGGTCGCAAGATCCTCAACGCGCGCCGCGCCCGTGGCCGCAAGTCGTTGAGCGCGTAAGCGCCAGCCTTTGCAGATGACATCGACACCGCCGGAGGCCCCTGATATTGACGCAGGGAACGCGCCCCCGGCGGTGTCCTGTGTCCCGCCTGTCGAGGTGATGCGCAAGCGCGCCGATTTCCTCGCGGCCGCGCGCGCGGCGCGACAGGGCACCGGCACGATGATGGTGCAGGGGCGCGATCGGCGCGACGGCAGGCCCTTGATCCGCGTG
>LADL02001775.1_pt1 | contig 14866 bp, 14 predicted proteins | sample 619721 | NCBI WGS metagenome assembly LADL02 (sample SAMN03397408, study PRJNA257561) | rock porewater metagenome | biome: terrestrial; feature: Opalinus Clay rock; material: porewater; isolation source: Opalinus Clay rock porewater BRC-3 borehole | place: Switzerland: Mt Terri URL, St-Ursanne ...
CCCAGATAAAACATCAAAACCGGAAAAAAAGCATAGAGGATTGTTTGTAAAAAGACCACATTTAAATATTTTTGGCCAACTAAATTGTGAAAAAGAAATAGCATAAAGCCATACAAAGGTCGTTGGACATATCCTCTGTTCATATATCCTTCCCCATTCATCAATGATTGGGCAGTCATATCATAAATGTGCGCATCCGAATAAGGATAGTATTCGAAATTGGGAGGTCTGACTTTGGGAGCAAAAAAATGAGGAGTAAAAGGTTCTAAATTCCAAATAATGATGGCGAAAAAAAATAAAAAAATCGGAAAAATATTTATTAACCAATTGAATTTTTCTTTATTGCTCTTATTTCGACTGTTAATAAATAGGAGAAAAAACGAAACAAATATTGATATATAAAGCATCATTGGCAATATCGGAGTAGCTGCTCCACCCCAAAAATCATGATCTATATCCAGTCCAATTCTTGTTGTTACCAAAAATACCCAAACTATTACAACAATTAGTGAAAAGAATCCAAAAACCTTCCAATTAATAATGCTCAGAAAATCATTTTTGTTTTTTGTAATTTTCAAATTCAATAATATTAAAAATTGAAAAATAATTACAGATAGCAAAATCAGTAATGGTTGAATACGACTGTAAATAACTTCATATTTGCCAAACCGATAAGCCGGAAAAAGAATGATTATCCAACAAAGGAATAGAATTACTGGATAAATATAATAAAACTTCTTAAAAAATGATCTTATTCGTTCGATCCACTTTGGATCTTCTGGTTTTTTATTGACATGTACATAGCTAAAAATACTAAAAACGAAGATGAAAACCATCATCATCAATAAAATCAGTCGATTGGACGAAAGTCCAAAGAAAATCACATTTTTGGGATCAGTGGGGAGACTAACAAGATAAAAAATCGCAATCAGTGTTTCAATTCCTGTTAATATGTAAAATAATTTCTGTGGATATTTTTGATTTTCTATCATCGCACCTGAATTATACCTGATCAATATTTGAAAACAACTTATAATCAATAAAAGACCATAACACGATAAGCAAAATACTATGAAACATTTTTCATTAACAACGAATTTTTCTGAAAGAATTTTTCAATTTTGGTGGTTGTTACTCATCGGTGGTTTTATCGGGGGAATAATTGCCTTTATTACAGCATTTATTCTGATATCTCCAGTGTATCTTGCAGAGGCAAAAATGTCCATCGTAATAAATTTCAAAGAAGTAGGACATTTATCGCAATATGAACAAGATCAAATGATTGGAAATGTTATCAACTTATTTGAAACTAATGAAATCGTCGAACCTACCGTTGCATTAATTAATGATGATAACGTATCTATTACTGAATTTCGAAATTCCTGCTTTATTGAAAGACAGGTAAACACGCTCTTTTTTCGATGTGTCTCCAATAATTCATCCTTAAGTCAAAAATGGGCTAATAATTGGGCAAAAAACGCCTATGAGAAATTATCTGAAGCGTATGGTCATGCTCTCATGTATGAGAAATTAAAAAGAGTACAAGATACTTATGAAAGTTGTGTTGAGAGAAGCTATTTTGTATTTCCAACATCTGCAGATTGCCAAAAGATCCTTCCTGATCAAACATCCTTGGAACAATTAGCTGATGAAATTGAGTATGAGCGTCTTCTCAGTAAAAATATTTTTCCAGGTTTTAAATTTTCTGAAATAATATTAGCGGAACAACCTCAAAAAATTGTACGTAATAATACAAATGCCTTTGTATTAAGTGGCTCTCTATTTGGTTTCCTGTTAACACTTGGATTTTTATATACCAAAAAAAATGAATCAAAATAAAAAAACAAAACTAATAGGTTCTTTTTGGTATTTACTAATTTTTCTATTGCCTTTTACAAGTCTTCCTTTTGCTAGTAAACTGCTTGGATCGGAAATGGTTGCTGCCCCATCCATACTGGTATTGCTTATATTATTATTATTGCTTTTACTTAACAAAAACCAGAAATCTTTATTTTCTCATCTACAAATTCAACCTCTTCTCATATTTGGAGTATTTGCTTTCCTTTCTTCAATACTCTCTTTTTGGCTTCCTATACCCATCCAGAAAAATTTTTCCATTCTTCAAAATTCAATTCGTGGATTGGGTACTTTATTAATCGGTATTTCATTTTATTTTGTGACAATCAATCTGATTAAATCAAAAAATAAACTTGACCAAACATTAAAGGTTGTAATAGTTAGCTTCATACCCTTGGCGATATGGAGTATTCTGCAATATGTATTTGGTCAGATGCTGGATGGTTATCCACATTGGATGCAACAAATTCAACAAAATTTAACTACTTCAGGTGGATTGTATCGAGATAGATTGACTGGTTTTGCATTCGAACCATCCTGGTTAGCGCACCAGATGAATATGTTTTATATCCCCTTATGGATAAGTGCGTCTTTTACAAGACAAAGTGTTTTCAAGAAATGGAAGAATTTTTTTATTGTTGAAGATATGTTTTTGCTAATATCAATTTTTACTTTGATTTTTTCGAAATCTAGAGTAGGTTTGATCACCTTTGTTTTTGTTTTGTCTTACATTTTTTACAGAATCAATCATTATTTAATTACGAAAATCCAAGAAAGGTATAGAACACAAACAAAAAAAATTCTCACCAAAGTATTGCCATTCCTGATCATTGTCTTATACATCATACTTCTGATACTTGGTCTATTTTTCTTCAGTCAATTTGATAATCGTATGGAAAACCTATTTAAAGTAGAGACGTACCAAAATAGAAATATTTTTTCAATTGCCAATGATTTCGTTTTTGCAGAAAGAATTCTTTATTGGCAAACTGGCTGGAAAATATTTAATGATTATCCAATTTTCGGAGTCGGACTTGAAAATGTGGGTTTTTTCTTTGAGGAAAAAATGCCTGGGTTTGCATGGGCATTAGACGAACCTCGACATTTGATGTATCAAGCAGATTATCAAGGAAATATCAAAAACTTATGGTTCAGGTTGTTGGCTGAAACAGGAGTTATTGGATTTTTAAGTTTTGCAGTTTGGTTATTTCTTTTATTTATTTTGGTAAACCAATACCAAAAAATCAATTCTTCTGAATTTAATTACTGGGAGATGGTAGGAAAAATCGCTTTAATATCTTTATTAGTTGAAGGATTTAGTATAGATAGCTTTGCAATGCCATATTATTGGATAATTCTTGGTCTGGTATCTTCAAAATATTTGATCAACAAATCCCAGGAAGAAAATCAAAAATCAGAGTGATTTTTTCTGATCCTGTAATTTTTATACTCGCGTATGATGCCAGTTATCAAAATAATTCCAAATAATAGAGATAAAATATAGACCATATTGAAAAACGAAAGGTTTTCAAACAAACCAGTATAACGAGCAATATACCATTGTAAAAAGAACAAAACAAAAATTAATTCAGCAACAAAAATCCGAATCAACCAATGGTCCTTTCTTACCCATCCCCCGAATAAAGATTTACCAACGATAAATGAAATGATCACTAAAAAACTTAATCTATATCGCGGATTATCCCACATATCTCCACCCGCCCTGATGGAAGATAAGAATATCCAAAAAATTGTTATAAGCCACAAAACTAAAAATTGTTTTCTTGCATCTTTATCTTTTTCACGGAAATAATAAACCAGACCATAGATTAATCCTGGAAAAATGATATACCAACCAGCCGCCCTCAAGGATTGAAGTATTCTCCAGAATAATTTGGAAGGTTCAACCAATGCTGCCGGTAACACAGGTTGAAATAATCCATATAAGGAAGCAAAATGCAATCTATATTTTGTTCCTATGATTGATACGATATATTGAACAAACCCGGATTTCTGTTCAAGTATTATTGCATCCCATTTACCGGCTTCGATAATCCAATTGTAGGAAAAGTAGGCAGTAATCAATACCATACAAATTATTGGTATAGGTATTAGTTTGGAATTAATGAACCTCAATGGCATTATATGTGGTTGAAAAATCAACCAGATCAGGAATGTAAATATTAGAAAAATGCCGATTTTTAATGAGACGAGCATCAGTAACAAAGAAAAGAATGAAAAGACTGCTATTCTTGTCCAAAATTTATAATTTTGTTTATGAATGATCCAAAAGAGGCCGGCTGAAAATCCCAATAATAATGGTTCTCGCATTTGAGAAGCACCAAACAAAATCGCGTCAGGATAGAATGCAAAGATTATTATGATGATTTTTGATAATATATGCGATTTATTATCCCCATATTTTTCTTTTAATCCCGCACCTAAAAACAGAATCCCTAGAACATTGATTAATGCCACAAAAAAAATGATATTAATTTGAAGATGAGAATTCGGAGTAAATAATCGATATATAATTGCACTGGATGCTAATAAACCACCATACTGATCACTTATAAAATCACTTGAAAACGCTTTCCCTATTGGTTGATCAGAAATTGCTAACTCCCAGGATTGCATATCTCGATTGTATGCATCCCTGAAAAGGTATCCACTAAGGTAAGGTTCTTGATCATATCCCCAATCAATCAAATTTTCAGTAGTGATTAATCCCAATCCAAGTCGAAGAAATAAAGCTATTCCGACAACTATTCCTAAAAATTTATTAGACCCTAACCTTAAAAACAAATTGAATAAAAGTATGAATGAGATTGAAGTAAATAACCATGTGCCCAAAAAAACATCTATGATTTCAAAAGATGAAAAAAATACGAAAATCCAGGTAATAAAAAAACCGAGCAGAATTGGAACAATAATCCGTTTAACAAAATTCATCGAATAAATCCATCCAAGGAATTCTTAGTCCGTTCAATCCAGGTATATTTCTTAACATCTATTTTAGCCCGATCTCCAAGTTTTTTACTGTGATCTGGAGATTCTTGGATTCGTTTTATTGCTGTAATCCATTGTTCTGCATCATGATAATCACAAAAAATTGCATTTTCATTATTCAGTACTTCATGAAAAACTGGGAGATCGCTTGTTATGATTGGTTTACCAGTGGCCATGTATTCAAACATTTTCATTGGGCTGCAATAATCAGCTGTGTTTCCGCCACTACTTCCCGAGATTTGATTTTCATAAGGCATTAACAGAACATCTGCGATTGATTGATAATGGGGAATTTTAACATTTTTTACGAATCCAGTTAATGTAATATTCTTGAAATTTTTCTCTTTCAGGAAATGTTTCCAATGATTAACTTCTTCATCTCTTCCACCTACCCAAAGAAACTGAAATTCAGGTAATCTTCTTGCCAACTCAACCAATAGATCCATTCCTCGGCCAGCATATAAATGCCCGGTATAAACTGCTGTGAATGTATCCTGAATTCCAAGATCCTTTTTCAGTTGAGTAGATTGTGGTAAGTCCTGATAACTTTCAAGATCAACTCCATCAGGAGCTATTCTTACCTCGTTTTGATCAAATTTGTAATTAAATTCTTTTTGGAACATGTTCTTTAATACCGATGTAATAGGTAAAAATCTCTTTTTATGTTTGGAAAATAAAATTTTCTTAAATAACCAGGGACCAATTCTACCTGTCGGCATTTCATGTAATTCAATTAAGTATGGTTTTTTTAATAAACCAGAAATTAAAGCAGTTTGTGGCATCCATGTATGAACAAGATCAATTTTTTTTGATAAAATCATAAATCCGGCGAGAATAGAAAAGTCATATCTACGGAAAAGTATAAGAGATGGAAGGTAGGAGATATCGAAGGATTTACTCAATCCATAAATTTCAGTTAAATCATCCCATTTTTTTTTCTTTTTACCAGGAATGATCAAAAAAACATCATGCCCCAATTGTCTATACGCCTGACAAACTTTCATAACTTGAATACTATTTGCAGTAGTAGAGGGAATTTTACTTGTTGAGATCACACCTATTCGCATTAAATGACTTCCATATTCTCTTGAATTTTAATTTGCCTGACTCCTAAGATTACCATCATTCCAATGGATATCAAGAAATAACCGCTCAATAATCCAGCTTGCATCAAATATCCAAACCTGGGGATGAGGACAAACATCAATATGGTTTTAAAACCACCAATGACCAACATAATCAGCAAAGGAACATTTGGCTGATTAAAAGAAAGGAGTACATTTCTGTTCCAAAAGAAAATACTGGCAAAGCCATAACCAATAATCAAAACGAAAAAATAAGGTAGAGCTGGAAGATAAGCTCCATCTTTTATGAATGAAAGCACCCATTCGCCAAAGAATACTAATCCCAAGCTACACAATAATATCCAGAAGAATGCAATCAGACTTGTCCTGTTTAACAATTTTTTTAATGACTTCCACTGTTTTGCCACAATAGATTTATTGATCTGAGGGTAGGTCACTGTAATTAGCTGGGAAACAGGTAAAATTACTGCATTAATTACTGCAATACTAAATTTGAAGTACCCGGCAAATAAAGGTGAAAGAAAATAACCAACCCATAACACTTCACTATCTCGAATAATAATATTGAGAGTACCGCTGATATTTGTACTGATCGCAAATTTCATAATTGATTTTTTGTTGTCTAACTCAGATAATCTGATTTCCCACCATTCTTTTCCTAAAATTAAATTCATAGTCTTAATAGCAAACACAAATATGCCAGAACCAAAAAGGAATTTTCCTGCTAAATATGCTAAGAGTACTTGAATAAGGTTACCTTGCGAAAAGAATAAAACTACAATCCAAATAGCCGTTAATAAACTTTGAAAGAAATTCAATAATGCTAATTTACGAAATTCATTTCCAATTTGAAGAATTGCCGTAGAAGTTTCTGAAGAGAAATTTGCTAACAAAGCAACACCGTAGATAATAATCCATTTGGTAATAAGTGGATCTTTTAGAATAACTTTAGCTGCCCACGGGGCTAAAACGATTAAGAGAATGTAAGCAAGAATCGATGTGATAAGTTCTGCGAGACCAGCGAATTTTATTAAAGCGGATGCTTTTTTAAATTCCTTATTTTCTAAAAACTCCCCACCAAATTTAACAACCATCTCTCCCATTCTAAATGAAAATAATCGGTTGACATTCGAGGCAAAAGATACAACCATTCCTAATATGCCGTATTCAATTGGACCAAGAATTACAGCAGCCAGGATTCCCTGTATGAAAGTAAGGCCAGTGGTTGCAGTATTACTGGTGATCATATAACCAGTGTTTTTTACTACGTCCCCTAAAGATTTATCTTGTTTCCATTCCTGGTAAATCTTTAAAGGAGATTTCATGGGGTTGCAACCTGGCTTACCCAATCCCTTTCCGCAAAATACCAGTTAACCAAATTGGAAATTCCTAAATCTAGATTTACTTCAGGTACCCACCCTAATAGATTTTTTGCTTTATCAACATTGGCACAATTTTGCATTACATCAGCCTTGTGTTGATCAATATATTCAATATTGGCTTTTTTGCCTATCTTTTCTTCCATAATTCGGACTAACTCTTTGATTGTGATTACTTCATGTCCTCCGAGGTTTATTAATTCAAAGTTTAAATGTTTTAACCCAAGAATCGTACCACGCGCAATATCATCAATATAAGTAAATCCCCTTGCCTGATTTCCATCACCAGTAACCAAAACAGGCTGTCCTTCTGCGATCCATTTTGCCAATCGAAACATCACCATATCAGGTCTTCCTGCCGGGCCATAAACCGTGAAATACCGAAATATCGTTGTATCAATTCCAAACAAATAATGATAAGAATGACATAATGCTTCTGCACCTTTTTTACTGGCTGCATATGGTTGTAATGGATGGTCACTATCTGCTGATTCGGGGGTAGGCAAAGGCGGATTTTCGCCATATAAGCTCGAAGTTGAAGCCAGAATATACTTCTTAATTTCTAATTTTCTGGCAATTTCTAGTAAATTCAAATTACCGACTACATTGGTATTCACATAAACCCATGGATTCTCAACTGACTGTCTCACACCCGCACGCGCAGCTAGATTAATAATTGCATCGATTGGCGTTTTAATTTGCTCCACCCAATTTTTCAGATTTTCAAAATCACTGATATCTAATTGTTGGAAATGGAATAGATTATTGTTGACTAATTGATTTAACCTCCAATGCTTAACTCGGACATCGTAGGCATCATTTAAATTATCAACACCATATACAGAATGACCATCAGCCATCAAAAGCTCAGATACACGTTGACCGATGAAACCTGCCACGCCAGTGACTAAATAATTCGCCATTATAATCTAACCACCTTTGGGTTTTTCCTGCCACTCTCTCCTAAAGCATTTCTGGAATCCACAATGAGTTTGGATTTCGCCAAAATCTCTTCATAATTATAGACTTTGTGATTTGTGACAATTACGACACAATCCGCTGTTTCCAGTCCTTTGTTGAGATCTACTATTGACTCCATTTCCCATTCTTCATGGTGAATATGAGAAACATAAGGGTCATGGTAATTGACATTAGCACCTTTTTGTTCTAATAAATGAATGACATCCAACGCAGGAGATTCTCGAACATCATCAATATCCGGTTTGTACGCTGCACCAAGCACCAACACAGAACTTCCTTTTACAGGTTTGCCAACATTATTCAAGGCATCCTGAATCTTACCAACCAAAAATCGTGGCATATTAGTATTAATCTCTGATGCCAGTTCAATAAACCTAGCATTGTAGTTCAAAGATTTTAACTTCCAGGATAAATACAGTGGATCAATCGGAATACAATGTCCTCCCAATCCAGGACCTGGCGTAAATTTCATAAATCCAAAGGGTTTTGTTGCAGCCGCTTCAATTACTTCCCAAACATCAACTTTTAACCTATCACACATAATTGCTAACTCATTCACCAAACCAATATTGATCATTCTGAAAGTGTTCTCTAAAAGTTTAGCCATTTCAGCTACTTCAGTGGATGAAACTGGCACTACTTTTTCAAGCGCTTGCGCATACCAAACAGATGAGACTTCAGAACAATCTTCAGTAATACCACCGATTACTTTTGGCGTATTAATTGTCGTCCAGTCTGTACGACCTGGATCAACTCTCTCTGGAGAAAAAGCCAGAAAAAAATCCTCGCCAACTTTATAATTACAACAATCAACCAATCTTGGTAATACCATTTCCCGTGTGGTTCCTGGATAAGTACTTGATTCTAAAACAACAACCATGCCTGAATGCATATATTCTGACAAAGATTCTGTAGCATCAATGATGAACGACAAATCCGGATCACCAGTTTTACGCAATGGCGTCGGGACACAAATTGAAACGGCATCCATCTCTCGTAAAACAGAAAAATCACTGGTCGCGTGCAATTTCTGATCTTTGATTAACTTTTTAATCTTGTCTGTTGGAACATCAAGAATGTAACTTTCTCCCTGATTGATTAAATCTACTTTTTCTTGAATTGGATCAATTCCTGTTACATCAAATCCTGCTTCCGCAAAAACGACAGCAAGTGGTAATCCAACATATCCCATACCCAATATTGCAATTTTTGCGTCCTTTTTTTCTAACTTCTCAATTAATTGTTGTTTTATATTCATCTTCTTCATCCTTTATTTTAAAATAATGATAATTGCGTTGGTTTTTCTTCGTCATCTACTTTATCATTTATAGTAGATTTGTAGTTATTGATCGGGATTTCTTTAATCATATTTTCTGAATTAATTTTGATTAAGAATCCCTGTAATTTTGAAAAATCCTCTAATAAGGTATTTTTTAATGCAGGTTGATGTAATGCAGCAGCAGGATGATACATAGCCACTACATACCTTCCATCTATTTTTTTCATACCTCCATGAATCTGACTTATTTTTACCTGACCAAAAAATTTTGCCATAGAAAATCGACCCAAAGTAACGATAATTTTTGGATTTATCAACTCAATTTGTCGATTTAAGTAATTCGAGCAAGCTTCTAATTCATCCGGTTGTGGGTCTCGATTTCCAGGGGGGCGGCATTTTACAACATTTGTTATAAATACTTCTTCTCTATTGAGACCTGCTTTTGCTAACAACTCTTCGAGAAACTTGCCGGCCTGTCCAACAAAAGGTCTTCCTTGTTGATTCTCATGAAATCCAGGTCCTTCTCCAATGAACATGATCCTGGCAGTTGATGGTCCCTCTCCTGGAACTGATTTTATTCTCGATTGGTGTAAAGAACAATTCAAACATTTAGAAACCTGCAGAGCTATCTCTGATAGATCATTCATTTATTTAATTTCCCTCCTTATCAAATTATCGTCTACTTCTTTTAAAATTAAAAAATCTTTATAAAAATCAGAGCTTTTAATGGGTGTGCTCATTAATATGGCTGTTTCCCCATTGTCACGATAATAATTTTTCCTTTCACCATCAATTTCAAATCCAAATTTTCTATACAAATTGATAGCGATACTATTTGATTGTCGAACCTCAAGAAAAATTCGCACAATACTTTCTGAAATAAGTTGAGAAAAAATAAAAGCCAAAAATTGTTGACCAAATCCCTTTTTTTGAAAATCTGGGTGAATTGCCAACGTCCCAATATGGGCCTCATCTAAAATTATCCAAATAACTGCCATGGCGATAATTTGTTTTTCCGAGTTATTTTGAAATTCTCCAACCCAAAGTCTGGCATTGGTATTGTTTTCGAGCTCATATTGAAAAGCATTAACTGGCCATGGATTTGGAAATGCCAATTTATCAATGGATAATACGGAATTTAAATCATTGATATCCATTTGCCGATAATTAATTTTCAAAAAAGTCTCCCTGCTCTCTAAATTGGATTTGCGATGTGGATGTAAGTGGGGGATAAAAAGCGCACATCTTCAACTTTACCTGCTTTTAATTTCCGCCAACCTAAATAAGCAAGATATGATGGCCTTCTTACAGATTGAACAGGAGATGCCAGAATAAAATTTTTATTATTTCTTAATAAAAATTGTCTATCATCAGATATCAATTCGCCACAAATAATAGTTGGTGAATCAACGAGGGTTGCAATTTCATCAATCTTCAGAATTTTTAATTCACCAGATGGCTTCCATCCTTTGGTCTGGTTCAGATATTTTCCAATTGCATATCTATTTCGCCCTGATTGAAGCAATGCATACATAGGAATTTCTCGTAAAGGTTGTGACGCCACCAATATATCAAGTGTTGGTATCGCGATGGCAGGGATGTGTAATGTAATTGCTAATCCTTTAACAATCGCAAAACCAATTCTCAATGATGTGAAAGAACCTGGTCCCGAAGCGACTGCGAGACCTTTTAATTGCGAGTAAATTATTCCGCATTTCGTAAATAATTCATCTATCGCAGGAGCTAATTCAACTGTATGATGATTTCTAGTTTGCCAAACAATTTCACCAATTACCTGTGATCCATCAAATAAAGCTATCCCTACTGTTTGGGTCGAGCTATCTATAGCTAGTAACATGAGTTGTCAACCTCCAAATGCTTTCTGTCTGAAAGCAGTTAACAAAGATCGGTATCTATCACCATGGGGAGTAAATACCAGCCTTCTTTGAAATTCATCAACCCATGTCAAATCTATCCATAAATATTCGTCCGGCATTGCTGCTTTAATTCGATCCGGCCACTCAATAACCAATGCACCAGAGATGAACATACTATCAATATCAAGGTTGAAGGCGTCTTCAGCATCTTCCAGCCGATACGCATCCATGTGATGGAGGATAGCCCCTTCCGGTTTTCTATATTGGTTAACAATGACAAAAGTTGGACTTGTCACAATATCCAATGAACCCCAACCCTTGGCGATTCCCTGAGTAAATGTTGTCTTACCCGATCCTAAATCTCCTGCAAGGCAAATCACATCCCCAACGTTCAGAGATGAACCTAATCGAGTTCCTAATCGTCGCGTTTGATCAGTGCTTTTACTAAAAAACTCAAGGCTGAAGGGATCCAGTATCGGCATAAAATTGATTATACTCTCTTCTATTTCTTATTATTGATAGATATCATCACTTGTTTTTCAAGTGCTTTGGCTATTTCCCTGGATGCATTAGGCTTTGCCAATTGGCTAGATCGGTTCGCTACTTTCAGAAGTTCTTCAGGGTTTTTAATCCAATCAGCCATGCAATCAACAACTTGATTTGGATTGGGTGCCCAAATGCCTGCTCCCTGATTAACCACGTATCCAACGTTTCCATCTTCCTGTCCAGGCATCTTGCTATAAAGAATTAATGGTAATCCGGCAATAAATGCTTCACTTATTGTTCCGGGACCCGCCTTCGTAATTAAGATATCCGCTGCTTGCATGAATTCCGGCATTTCTTTTACAAATCCATATATTTTTGTAGGCATGTTCCAGGTCAAATTTTCCAATTTCGTCTTTAATTGTTGGTTTCTTCCAGCAACAATGATTAGCTGAATGGGTAATTCTGAATCGTTCAATGCATAGGCATTTCTTTCGAGATTTCCCATGCCTTCTCCCCCGCCTACGAGTAAAATTGTTATCAAATTATCATTCCAATTAAATTCATCCCTCAATTGTTTTTTACTTTTATTCTGACTTACATATCTTTCAGCAACTGGCTGACCAATTACAAGAATTTTTTCGTTTGGTAAACCACTCTTTAATGCTTTTTCTTTCGCTGGTGCTGTAGGAACAATAACCAGATCAGCGCCTGGATGATACCATGCAGAATGAGTAGACACTAAATCCGTAACAACTGTAACAAATCTTCCAGAAGACCTTAAACGTGCTCTTAACATTGGGATATTAACCAATTGGTGAACTGAAACAATAAGATCAACAGGATTTTCTTTTAATAATTGATGTACAGCCCTTCGCAAATATGGCCACATTACATTGTAAAAAGCTCTGATCCTTCGGGTGCCATCACTGACTTCATATCCAATCCGCCACATATTTGGATAGCGTGACAAATGAGGATATATTTCTGGTGCGTAATTTAATGGTAATGGGGCATATTTTCGAAATATATCAACCATTTCTGTATCAAATCGATTGGGGAATTCTAATTCAATGGCTTCAATAATCGCTTCAGCTGCACTTCTATGTCCCCCACCAGTATCTGAAAAGAGAAATAGAATTTTTGGTTTATTATTCATCGTCTATTTTCTCATTTTCATTTCTATTCAACGTTTTTATTCGTTTATTTAATTCTCTTCTGGATAATAATACTTTTCGACCACACTGACAACAAACCAAACCGATATCCGCCCCCAGTCTTACAACAATCCATTCATAACTGCCACAAGGATGGGGTTTTCTCAGCGTCAAACGATCATTTAAACGTATTTCTGGTAACACGATACGATTATACCACCCATGATATAATCAAAAATCTAGGTAGTTATGCTTGGATTATCACTCTCAAAATTAATCATTCGAATTATCACATTAGTAATTGCGTTTACAGTTCATGAATTTTCTCATGCATGGACAGCTAATTCTTTCGGAGATCGGACCCCAAAAGATCATGGAAGATTAACATTGAATCCATTAGTCCATCTTGATCTTTTTGGCAGTTTATTGCTTTTAGTCGCTGGATTTGGTTGGGCAAAACCTGTTCCGGTTAATCCTTATGTTCTGAAACAAAAATCTCCAAGTGCATTCATGTGGGTATCATTAGCCGGCCCATTATCTAATTTAATGATGGCAATTTTGGCTTCGGTTCCAATTCGTTTTGGATTAATTCAATATCAAATCCCTACATCAACGATTATTCCAACAGCTTATGAATTCGCTATTGAGTTTATAATAATCAATCTAGCCCTGATGCTATTTAATTTGATCCCTCTAGCTCCTTTAGATGGCGAAAAGGTATTGGATTTTTTCCTCCCTGCAAATTTAAGAAGCGGATGGGAGAAAATAAAACAATATGGTCCGATAATTCTATTGGCTATGGTTTTTGTTTTACCAATGATTGGAATTGATATTATCAGCATGGTCTTAACACCTGCATTATCGGGACTTTTGAGGATCCTTATTGGAGGTTTTTAATGACAATTGCTCTATCCGTAATTGGATTAGGAAAAATTGGAACCTCTATTGGGTTGGCTTTACGAGAATACTCATCAGAAATTTCACTTACCGGATTTGACCGAGAACAAACAATTGGCAAAAAAGCACTTGAATTAAAGGCTTTTGATCACATTGCAGTAAGTATTGAAGACAGTATCAAAGATGCAGATATAATAATTTTGGCGGTACCTGTTGATGAAATAAGAATAACAATTGAAACAATTGCCCCATTATTAAAACCTGAAGCGGTGCTCATCGACACCTCCCCAATCAAAATTAGTATTTCAGAGTATGTCCAAAGAATTTTGCCAGAAGAATGTTTTTATGTTTCGCTCTATCCTACATTAAATCCTACCTATTTACACGAAACTGAAGTTTCAATTGATTTTGCCCATAAAGATCTTTTTCAAAATTCATTTATCGTCATAACAAGTTCATCGAATTCGAATAATGATGTGATAAAACTTGCTGCAGATTTAACAGGATATCTTGGTGCGCAGGTTTTATTTGCTGATCCTTATGAAGTGGATGGTTTGCTTGCTGCAGTAGAAATTCTCCCAAAGATAATTTCTGCTGCTTATATTCATGCTTTAGTGGATCAACCTGGATGGCAAGAAGGTCAGAAACTGGCCGGTTCATCATTTCATGCGCTTTCCCAAATTTCTACCAATGTAAATGAACGTGAATTTTTTGGCAAATCAGCTTTGTTAAATAAAGAAAACACTATTCGGACGATGAATAACGTGATATTCTCATTGGAAACTTTCAGGGATTTACTGAATAACAGTAATCCAACTGAAATATGTAATTGGTTTTCTGATAGCCTTCAAAACCACAACAA
>LADL02002675.1_pt1 | contig 14859 bp, 16 predicted proteins | sample 619721 | NCBI WGS metagenome assembly LADL02 (sample SAMN03397408, study PRJNA257561) | rock porewater metagenome | biome: terrestrial; feature: Opalinus Clay rock; material: porewater; isolation source: Opalinus Clay rock porewater BRC-3 borehole | place: Switzerland: Mt Terri URL, St-Ursanne ...
GAGGCGGACCTTTCCAATCTGCATGAACCGATCCGGCTGGACGCGGCGGGAGACTGGCCGGTCGATCGGGCCGATGCGATATTGTGCATCAACATGGTGCATATCAGTTCGTGGGACGCTACTGTCGGGTTGTTCATGCAAGGCGCAAGGCTTCTCCAGAAGGGCGCGCCGCTGATCCTTTACGGACCTTACTTTCGCAAGGGTCACCCAACCGCACCGAGCAATTTGGCGTTTGACGAAAGCTTGCGGGCGCGGAACGCAGATTGGGGCATTCGGTGGCTGGAGGACATCACTGAACTGGCTGAAGGGCAAGGGTTTGACTTGGAAGCGGTTCATGAAATGCCCGCGAACAATCTGAACCTGGTGTATCGTCGGGTTTGATCCGCATGTGGGTGAGGCGTGGGTGTCCAAGCACTGATCATGCTGGTCAGTGCGCTGATGGGCATCGAGAAAATGCAAGTAGCGTACAGGTACGCAATCGAGGAAGGCTATCGTTTCTATAGCTACGGCCACTCAAGCCTTCTGCTGCCGGAGAGGTAAAGGCAGGACGGCTTTCGGTTTGCCCGCTTTCCCATCGTTAAGTGGCCGATTGCAGGACTGTCAGCAATCGCGCTCACGAACCAATGAAGCTAACGCTAGCTAACTGAGCACTCCCTTCGGATCAGTGCACACAATTAATGCCTTGTAAAGCATCGGGTGAATAGCAAACTTAGAACGATCATCCAACCGCTCGGGATAAAGAACCGGGCTATTTCGAAGGGAACTATATACCTAACTAGCCAAAAGCCGCCGATCATTTCTCCTCTGGCGGCTTGAGGAACATCATGAACTGAACTGGCTTTTTGCCGTAGTGCTGCGCTACCCGTTGGCGAAGCTCGTGAATATCTGAACAGGTTTTGGCCATGCCAATCACTTCCCAGCAACGCGAGACAAGCTGACGGACACCGAGGTTTTCGGTCAATTGACGATGCCAGCGAACGCCAGGAGCAGGCTTGTTTGCCTTGAGATACTCAGCAACATCGGCATCCAGTGTGTCGTAGATCAATTCTATAACGAGCTTCCCCCACCACCTTGGACGGGAGTGCAGCGCGCCGGTCCATTTTGTAAGTCGACCAAATTCCTCCCATAGCTCGTCAGGGAATGTCTTTTCCCAATCGCGCAATTCGTCCGCGATGAATGCGCGCAGTTTTACCTGCAGCGCATCTTCTGCACGTTCATACTGATAACCCGTCGCCTCATCTACCAGAGCGTCAAGGCCGATTCGCGTCAGCCCTGCCGTCAGGACTGCACACTTGATCGCTATTTGCCGTTGGCGATCGGTGAGGTTCGCGCCCTCATACAGAGCTTGAACATATCCCCGACATATCATCTCAAAATGATCGGTGGTTATGCCGAGCCCAGACCATTGGGTTCCGGGTATTGAAAACCGGATGGTTTCCTGCAGGATTTTTTCTATATCGATGAATGGGTTAAGTGCTTTTTGCCCTATATAATCCTGCAGGCTCCCCCGCTCCACATCTGCAATAGCTTTTGTAGTGGACCCAGAGGACAGGACGCGAGTCCCGTCATCTAGCACGTAGCAGTCAATTTCGGTCCCGCCCAAATCGATCTTACCCGGCCATTTAGCGAAAGGCAGATCGGCATCAGCAATCTCACGATTGCCTTTCCCCGGCCCGTCCAGCGAACCTGCAGGAGGCGGTGAAACCATCGATTTGGCAACCTGATCAAAGTCGCCATCGATCGGCAAAATCACTTTATCCTTAGGCATGGATAAATTCCTTATAGGTGAGGCGCTTGCCGATCATCCGGCCAATGGTCATGTCGATGAAGCCCATGGTGCCAGCTTCGCGCGTGTTCTGGCGGAACGAAAATTCGTTGACGTAGCGGTGTAGATGCTTCGCGCTCATGAAGTGGTAGATGCCATAATGACCACTCTTCAAGAGCGCCCAAAAGCTTTCAATGCCATTGGTATGGATGCACTGGTGGCGGACATACTCGCCAGCGGAATGGTTGACGGTGTGGTGAATGAACCTCTTGCCAGTGAGGCCGAGATAGGCGCTTGCTTCATCGGTCACGACAGATGCCCCGGCAGGAACATTGGCGGTGACAAAGCCCGTAAGGGTCTTTGCGCTGGTATCTGCGACCGGCTTGGCGCGCACTTGGTCATTATCGTCGCGGATGCCAACAATCGCAGTCTTGCCGACGCCACCACGACCAGCGTGAAGCTTCTTGTCAGCGTGCTTGTTCTTCTCTTTGCCGCCGATGTAGGCTTCATTGACCTGCACATGATTGCCCATGTCAGGACCGGAGCCAGCAAGCCAAGTTTCGCGGATACGCTGAGCAAGAAACCATGCTGACTTTTGCGTGATGCCCAGTTCCCGCGCCATCTGAGTAGACGGGATGCCCTTGCGCGCCGTGGTCATCATATAGATGGCCATCAACCACTTGTGCAGCGGGAGGCGGCTTTCGGCCAGAACGGTGCCGGTGCGAACACTGAAATGCTGGCGACAATCGCGGCAGCGGTAGGGCATGGGCTTCATGCTGGCGATCGAAGCGACCGAGAGGCTACCGCAATGGGGGCAGGAAACCTCGCCAGCCCAGCGGTTATTCTCAAAACACTCCCGCGCAGCCTCCTCGCCGGGGAAGCGCTGGAAGAACTGAGAGAGGCTGACTGTTTCGGGCTTGTCGGTCATGACGCATGGCTAGCCGAACATTCCTGCAGGTGCAAGATGATTTTGGCTAGTTAGGTATATAGTTCCCTTCATATTCTCCACGCGCAGCTTAGGTTGGAATCAACGAAGCAAGCAGGTGGTGAGGCGCCGCTTAGTCGATTTTTCGCATCAGCTTTTTGATCGTCGACAAGGCAACGGATCCATAAGGAAGGCGACTTCCGGGGGAGCGAAATCAATGCGGGAGTGGCAGCAATTGGCGCAGGCTGGCCGGCCTCCTGTGCGGACAGAACTGGCCGGTAGGCGACTGTCCGGTTCGAAGGTGTGTGACGCGGATAGCTGACACGTAACTGGACGCCCTAGCTGATTGACCCAAGTGAATTTACGTCACGTAGGAGAAAAGCGGCCTTGCTGAAGTCCGCTGTGACGATGCGCTCGACTGTTCTAGCGAGAGCGTACTTATCCGAACTGCTGCTTCGTAAATTGACGAGCGTGCTAGCGGCAGCTCCGCTTACAAATAGGGCACGGCCTTCGCAAATGTCAGCTTGGCAAAAGGCACGCCCACCAGAACCGTGATAGTCGTCGCTAACTGAGAGACTGAGATATTTCTCCGTCCGTACGTCACCCCTCAAATCCTTACATCTTTGTTTTATTCCAACCGCCGATCGCACGTCGCCACGTAATAATGTTTATGATTGACGGATATTAATCCACTTAGACCGCATCGTTCCTTTCATCAGCGATATTAAGCGAGGAACACCAAAAAAGAGAGTGGCCACCTTTATCAAAGCATAAAATAAACTCGCCATTATATATGAAAAAATCACACTTTTAAAAGAATCGTCTTCATCTTTGAATTCGATAATAAAATCATGCATCAGTCCCATACTAATATTTCCTCGAATTTGCATTGCTATGTTCGACATATAATCTTGTAAAATGGTCGATTTTAAGCAAACAAGACGGGGGTGGTGCGAAATTTTTCATGAGCTTTTGCTTTCTGGTGATCGTCCCACCATAAGCAGAATACGGTCACAGCATAGAGAAATCGACCGTGATCACGTTTGGCCAGGCGATGTTCGGCAAAAACGGTGTTGACACCACTTTCAGACAAAAATCCGGCGTGGCGGAAAGAGCTCGCTTGCCAAATTTCTAGTGCGAAGCTGCCGAAATCCCCTGCGAACCATTCCTGTAACGGAATGGCGAAGCCTCTCTTCGGACGATCGATAAAGCCTTCTGGAAGCCAAGGTGCGATGGCCTGCTTGACCACATATTTGCCCACGGTCCCGCGCATTTTCATTTCGGTCGGAACGGTGAGGGCCCAGTTGACGAAGCTGGGGCCGAGCATTGGCACACGAACCTCCAGCGAATGGGCCATGCTTGCACGGTCGACCTTGGTCAGCATGGCCGAAGGAAGGTTAAGGGCTAGGTCGGCGTGTACGAACTGTTCAAGCGGATCGCGAGAAATTGTCTCGCTAGGGTTAGGAAAATACTCGTCTCGTAGCTGCTCAAAGGGGTGACTGCCTTCTACGGCCAGCAAAAAGGCAGGTTCGTACACCTTGGCGCGCATAGCTGGCGAGGTGATCTGTGTGCGTGCGAAAAAGCGGCTGACGCCGTCAGGAAGCCCCGCACTGCCCATCGCCTTTTGGAGGCGATGTAATGCAGGATTGAGCGCCTTGATCGACGTCGAAGCGCGACCGGCGACGTTTTGCGCGAAACGGCGCGCAACTGGATTTAGCCGACTAATTTTGCGTTCCGTCCGGTGGCGCTTGTAGCCCATGAAGAGCTCGTCACCGCCATCGCCGGAAAGCGCAACCTTCACCTCTTCTCGCGCGACCCGGGACACATACCAAGTCGGAACTGCCGATGGATCAGCGAATGGCTCACCGTAGCACCGCTGAACGTCCGGGAGAATGTCCCGCGCTAACTTGAGGTCGATGATGCGCGTCGTATGCTGGCAACCTAGATGCTTCGCAACATTCTCGGCTGCTGGCGCTTCGTTGAAACGCTCCGCCGGGAAACCAATGGTGAAGGTACGGACGGGGGGGGAACCGAGCTTCGACATTGCCGCCACCACAGCGGCGGAATCTATGCCGCCGGATAGAAAGGCTCCCACTTCCACATCGCTCAGCATGTGCTGCTCAACTGACTTCAGCCAGCGCTCGCGGAACGTCGCGATCCATTCAGTCTCGGTACGCTGCTCGCTGGCTTGGTACTGCGGGCTCCAGTAGCAGGTCTCGACTGCCTGTCCGTCGGGGCCTAGAGTCAGAAAGTATCCGGGCCGAAGGGAGCGGACTTGCGCATAGATGCTACGTGGCGTCCTGATATGTCCGAAGCTAAAAAAATCGTGCACGGCGCGAGTTGATACGTCGAAGCGGTGACCAGGAAGACCTTCAAGAGCGGGCAACTCGGAAGCGAAGGCGAGGCCGCCGTTCTGCTCAGTCAGGTAGAGCGGTTTAATGCCTATGGGATCGCGAGCCAGCGTGAGGCGGCGTTCGCGGCGGTCCCAGATCGCCACGGCAAACATGCCGTCTAGCCGAGCCCACGCCTCATTCCCCCACTCGTGGTAGGCACATAGTACGGTTTCTGTGTCGCTGCGCGTCAAAAATGCGTGGCCGATAGCTTCCAGTTCGATTCTCAAATCGAGGTGGTTGTAGATTTCACCGTTGAATACGACGACGTGGCGACCATCAGGGCTCGTTATAGGCTGATGGCCACCCGCCAAATCGACAATGCTTAGTCGGCGCATTCCCATGCCAAAATCGCCATCGATTAGGATGCCTTCATCGTCCGGACCGCGATGCATGATCGTGTCGCACTGGCTTTTAATCGTCCTCTGATCGACATCACGATTGCCGCGCTGATACCATCCGGCAATGCCGCACATTCGAAAAAATCCTTATACCGAAAAGCAAGGGTTTAAGGCGGCACCCTTGCCTGAATGGGTTTGAAGGCACAAGGTCGCGTCAGGTTCGCTGCTGCGCCGTAATCTTTTCAACAAGAATATCTGCCGATCGCTTGATAGCGCCTCCAAAATTATCGAACGCGATTTTCAGGGCTTCCGTCTGCTCGTCAATCTTATCGGAATGATTGACTATTGCCTGGTCAATGGCGGCAATGACGGTATCCGGGCCATCGACAACCTCACCAAGGTGCCATCCTGCATAGCGAGGGTCGGACATCCAATTGGTGCCATGGCTGTTCAAGAAAACCGCAGGTCGTGGACGGGAAAGAAATTCATAGAGTTGGCTGGAGACGTCACCAAGATAGATGTCAGCCGCTTCCGTATATCGCATGTTGAAAAGATCTCGTGAGCCAAGATCGACAATGATTCGCCCCTGAACAGCTTGTGCTAGGAAGCGCTGATAATTAGCTCGAGACATGCTCTCCACGCTGCGAATGTGAGGCGCGAAGACCAGATTGTAGCGGTCCTGACAGCGGAAGCGCTCAATTATGTCCCAAGCAATCCCCAATGAGGAGATGCGGGGGTCGAAATGGGGATTGTAGACGACTGTTGGCAGGCCGTTGTTGAATAGGGGCTCTTTCGCAGATGGTAAGCTACCGAGATAATCCAGTTTTACATAACCGCCTACACGTAGACGCGCGCCATCAATGCCCTGATTTAAAGCGCGTTTGATGTCCTTCTCACCCGGCATAACGATTAAATCAAAGGCGCTGAGCCGCTTTTCGGAAGCGGGAGCCCTATCGCCCGCGCCGTGCCTAAAATGAATAAGCAATCGCCGCCAGCCCATCTTGCGGAGCGCGGCTGAAGTACGTTCCGGTACGACGATGGCGCATGCGCGGCGCATGCGCCATCGCAAGGAGGCTAGGATTGGGCCTTTGGCAGCCGAGGGGCGCCCAGTGACAAGAACTGCCAATCTGGTTAGCCATGTGGCGGGGAGGCGCGTGATTTCCATCATGTCAGCCCCCATCCGCCTTGCAATTTCATGGAGCGCCGCCTCTGCTTCTTGATCAGCGCAGAAGCACCGCACCGCAAAACGGCTCTCCTTTCGGGCGATCTCTGCGGCGACAGGCGCCAAATGGTAGATCTGATGGGTTCCGCCAATGAAAACGAAGCAGATCTCTTGAGCAGCAGTCATCGCTAACGCTCTATCAATTTTTTCAGTAGAGCACACCCGCAAAATATGGCCACCTATGCGACGCTTCGTTGCGTACGGAAGGAGCTATTATAGCAAGCACTTGTATGAGGCTTACGCTATCTTGACGAATTGTAGCGAAGGCTGCTGCTTCGCCAAACCACCAATTATGGGATTCGGGCAGATGAACTCCATATCTTACTAAATAACTGACAGTCGAGACGTGGACAGCATTGGCATTCTTGAAATTATTCTAACACCATATCCAATGTTCGATATGTCCATAACGTACCGCTCACAGTTTCATACCAACTTGGTTTGCCTTAGACTATGTCATAACCTTAACATTTTTTTCCAAGCGCATGAAAGAATCAATCAAATGTCGTGAGTTGGCACAAAGTGGTCGCGCAACATTTGCCATCTTATATGAAAAGTCACAGTGAATATAATAGGTGAGGCTGGGATTGACGCTAGTATTGAAGCATGAGGGCGACGTTCAGTGAATTTTTCTCCCTTTTGGGTATTCCCCTTAGTTTCGGACGTTTGACGGTTTGGGCTGCGCAGATCACAGAGCGCCAGATTTAACCTGTTCCTCGCTTCTTCGAATAACGTCATCTCTGATAGCGCGTAGATAGCCGGACATATTGTTGTCGCAAACTGTTTTTGTCGATGCGTCAGTAGGATTATATCCTGTGTAGGTTTTTTTCATTCCGATATCATCGAGCGCAAAAAGATACTTGGAAAACGTACCATTATTTTTGCCACGACCTCCAGAAAGGTGAGAAATTTGGACGTATGAATTCTCGTTAGTATCGTGCCACATCCAGTAATACACCGCACCAGTTTTGGACAGGTTGTTAGCTCTCAGCGGTGCATCGTCAATTTTTGTGAATTGCATTTCTGGTTCCTGCGTTCGATTGGACATTAATCCAGTAAGATTCCAAGGCGACAACCTAACGCCGAAGCAATCCGCTCGATTACCGTAATCGTCGGGTTCTTCACGACGCGCTCGATCCCACTGATGTAGGTCCGATCCAACCCAGCCTCATCGGCCAAGGCTTCCTGCGACCAGCCACGCTCCTTGCGCAACCGCTTCATATTCACCGCCAATCGTTGCCTGACATCCATCCTCCAGACTGAACTGGAATGTGGTTGATCGGACCACGGACTATGAATCTCATTTCTGCTGGCCTTGGCAGCATGTTCCGATAAATCGATCGGGACGTGGATGCCTCAACGCGCCGTCCGTCTGACGGTCATCCCATGAAAGGGGAGAGAACAATGAAGAAGATCATACCCATACTGTGCCTAGCGGTCCTGTCCGCCTGCACCACACCCGCCGATGTCTCGAAGCCTTTGACGGCTGGCGGCGACAAGAATGCGAAATTCACGATCAAGGACACCGCGACCGGCTTCACCGTCGATCTGCGCTACTCCCGTTACCAGTTCGTGCCGGAAGCCGACGCGCTGTTGGTGGCGTGTCGATCGATCGCCACAACCCGCGCCTACGAAGAGGCCAAAAGCCGGGGCAGGGACATCCAGCCGATCAACGAGCAAACCCTGCGCGTATCGGTCGGCCGCAATATCATCAACGGCAGAACTGCCTGCCGCGCCTTTGTCGAAGCGGTCTGGAAGTAAGTCATCATCACAAAGGAATAACATCATGAAGCATCTATTTATCTTCGCAGCGCTAGCGCTTCTGTCCGCTTGCGGCGAACCATCTCAAACGACTGGCGGCGAGGCCGTTGCCCAGCCCGAAGCAAAGCCCATTGCCTTGGGCGAGGCCGGGAAGGCCGAGGGAATCGAGGTCACTATCGACAAGGTGAAGGCGGCTGGCCAGTTTGGTCCAGAGGGCGCAGCGGTGAAGGCTGGAGAGGGCGAAGTCCTTGTTGCTGTCACCTACACCATCAAGAACACGTCGGCGAACACCCTGAGCTTCATGGAGCGTCCGGCCGTCAAACTGGTCGATGCCGACGGGCAAAGCTATGCACCCGATGACATGGTTGGTGCGATGGGCGTCGCCATGGAGGACATGACGAACATCGCCATCGATATCAATCCGGGAACGTCGGGCAAGGCGACGATCGGCTGGAAGGTCGCCAAGGCGGGATTCGACAAAGCGACATGGCGGATCGTTGTGGAAAGTGATCCGATCCTGACTTTCGCACTCAAATGACGGACACCCAGCTTCGGATAGCAGGGTTTCTGCTCGCCTGCGGTGTTGCCTATTATGCGGGCTACCAAAACGCGCCACGGGAAATCCTCGACAGCGAGGTCAAGGATGGGGGTTTTATGCGTATCGACACAGCGGGCGTACTGTCCGCCACCGTCGAGAGCCTCCGCCTGGAAAACAAGCTGCTTGTGTTCTCGTTCAAAGGCGGCGCGGACGTCTGGGTGGAACGTAGCCGTTGGATCATCCTGCACGGGCGACAGGAACTTTTCGTACCCGCCGTCGTCAGCTACTATGTCGATCTATCCAGACTGCGCTTTGGCGAAGAAGTCAAACTCGATCCCGACGGCAAGACCGTTCGCGTCAAGCTTCCGCCGCTGGTTTTGGGCGACATAGCGTTTGAACCGGAGAAGGCGACCACGATCAACGGTGGCCTGCTGACTTTCTCGGAAGAGGAGGTCGAGGAACTGCGCAAGATCAACTTTGCGACCGCGCGCAAGGCGATCGTGAAACAGGCGCAGGGCCAGAGCCTGATCGCCATCGCCAAGCGGCAGGCCCGTGAGAACATCACCAACTACTTCGCAATACCCCTGCGCGCTGCCGGGGCGTCGGACGTGAAGGTCGTCGCCACCTTCTGATCAAAGGACTAGGTCATGATAGCATTGTTGTTGTTGATGCTTGCGGCCCCTGAGGCTGAGAGCGCCGAAACCGTGGTCGATTGCCTCGATCGGCTCATCACCAAAAACTACAATCAGAATGTCCCGGCCTCACCTTTGGCCCGGAAGATCACAAACGCCTGCATCGCGCCCATGGCTCCGCCGCCCGAGCTTGCGGATATTGCCGCAACGAAATGGAAGGAGACACAGGACAAGATGTTCCTGATCGTGCTCGACGGCATCAACAGCGCTCGCGCCGAAAAGGGCATCACACTCAAACAGTAGCCACTTCCACTTCAACCTATCGAGCCCCGTTGGTCCAGCACCGGCGGGGCTTTTTTGTGTCTCGAAAGGACCATCCCATGCATATCATACGCACCTGGACGGAGCTGGCCGACTGGCTGGCGCAACCGTCCGATCCCGACATCGCTGACCTGCTGCTACTTCGTCGCGACCATTTGATGGAATGCGGCGACCTGACGGAACTCGGCACTTTCGCCATCGTGGAACCGGGGGATGCTCTGGCCGACATCGAGGCGGCGCTGGGCGTTGCTATCATTATCGACAGCACGCCGACGTGGGAATGGGTCATGCGCCACAATTCGATCTTCGAAACACCCATCATCCTGTCAGACGATGGCTTTGGCCATGTCCTTATTGTGCCTGACGCGGACGGCATCGACCCGGACCTACTGGCACTCTGTCGCGCGCACGCCTGAGCCGACCACCACCATCAATCGCAAGCAGCGTCCTTCGGGGCGCCATTTTTTTGTCTGAGGAAGATTCATGATGTCATTCTATGGCGCTGCCGCACTGCGGAGCGCGCTGACCAAGCCACTATCGGGCAACATCCAGTTTTTGCTGCGCAGACGAGTCCGTCGTATCCTTGAAGACGGTCTGGGCGACTACACCCATCTGGTCGTGCTCACAGGCGAAGACACCGAAGCAACGCTGGTCGAGGAAATAGGCTTCTCTCCTCTGGAGCATGACGGCCAACGCTACGGCGCACCCGGCTTCATCCCGCGCTGGGATGTCCTGCACGACCATGGCGGATGGCACGAGATAACGTTCTGCATCGGAAACGATGGCTGGGCCGTAGTGTTGTTGATCGAGGATGCTCAGGTTTCCAGCTTTCCAGAAATCCGGGCTGCGTGCCGGGCGGAAAGCTGAAAAACTGGCAGGCTGGCGACCGGCGTGCTTGCAGCGGAGGCAGCGCAAAAGGGGGGCGGTATGGCGACCGCCCCCAAGTTAGACATCAACCTCGCGGATAAGCGAGGGCAGGATAGAAGCGCCCGAAATCATCGCGGTCCCAGAGATAATCTCGGGTCGAGCGACGGCAATATTTATTGAGCATATATCCAATGATGACTGTATTGCCGAAACCACGTCGCCGAAAATAATAACATATCTCAGCTTCGCTCATCGGATTGCCTTCCGTCTTTGCGCGTATCCGTGCCGCAATTTCCACTGCACTGATATGCAGAAATGACTGCCAATCATTTCCATTCGCAATTTTATTGCGGATAGCCTCGTCGGCTTTCAGCACTTCATCTATCTCGATCTTCATTAAATCACGCCTCATTTCCAAAGCTACGTTCAGGATGATCGCGGATTGGTCCGGATCAAATCGCCATGGGGCGCATAAGCAAGTGGAAGGCGGAGCCTAAAGACTACACCGGCGGGTGTGGCCGGATCGCGCACATATAGAAATGTCCAAGCTTAGGTTCAAGGGCTCGATGAACAGCAAATGCACGCTGCTGATAGGCGTGTACGGCTATTCACATAACTCATTGAAATAAGAAGATTTCCAGACTCTGTTGGCTTAACCCGAGGCGCAAACGGCGTTTGGCTTCAATCCGTCGATCACCAATGTGGTCTGACGCTGCCAATTGCGCCCACCGGGACACCGCCGAAACATCCAAAGCGCTGGCCCTCGTGCAGGCCAGCCGGAGACACTATTATGACATTATCGAGTTCCGCCCTACCGGGCGACATAAGCTATTGGGTCGAGTTCGGCCTGAAGATCATTCCCCTGAAGCAATTGCTGCCACGCGCTGCTGTCGAGGCAGATACTTGGCTTGAAAGCTATTCCATAGCTGCCGTCAGGGATCATTTCGCGGAGAACCCTCGCCACCGTGTCGGTGCATTGGTCCCGGAAGGCATCGTCGGGTTCCGCGCCACTAGCGCGGAATTTGATGGTGCCCTCACCGACTTCCTGAAGTCCTTGGGCGCTCCCCCGATGCTCTGGCTGCCATCCGGTTCATTTTACAGGCTCGCTGATGGTGAGAGCATCAGCGACTGGTCGGCGGCCCTGCCTCAGGGGATCATGGCGATCGCGCCGGGCGAGACCATCCCTGTACCTGTCGGCGACAAATTGGATCGAGGTCGGTTCGGCAATTCGCTCGCCGATCTGGCGATCATCACTCTGTCGGTGGAGGAAGATGGTGGTTCCGTTGCCGACGCTGATCTGCCAGCGATGGAACTGGTGGATACGCCTCTGGCCACCATGAGCGTTCGGGGTTCTGCGGCGTCGTTTGAGGAGCGGGCGCTTAAAATCCATCCGCTTCTGGGGAATGTCGCGATGCTGGGCCAAGCTACGGTCTGGTACGCACCGCCAAATAGCGGCAAGACTCTGATCGCTTTGGCGCTCCTACTGGAAGCTGTACGTGCCGGTCACGTTATCGCTGGCAATGCCTATTATCTCAACGCCGACGATAATGGGAATGGCATCGCGGAGAAGAGCCGTTTGCTCGACGATGCTGGTGTTCATACCCTTATTCCGGGTGAGAAGGGCTTTGAGCCATACATGCTCGCGGGTCAGCTGGATGAAATGGCCGCTGAAGATCGTTGCCGGGGCATCGTCATCATCATCGACACCGTCAAGAAGTTCGTTGACCTTATGGACAAGCGGCAGACGGCAACCTTCGCTAGTTCGATCCGCCGGTTCACCCAAAAGGGCGGAACCTGTATTAGCCTTGCGCATACAAGGAAAAATCCCGGTGCGAACGGCAAGGCGGTCTATGGCGGGACCACGGATCTTCTGGAGGATAGCGACGCAGTCTATTTGCTGAGTGAGGCGGTCGATTTCGACGCCACCGGCGAGAAAGTCGTTAAATTCGAAAGCAAAAAACGGCGCGGAGGCGGTGCGGAGGAGGCTTATGCCTTCGCCGCCAATCCCAAATCCTATGATGAGCTTCTGGCTTCGGTTCGTCCGGTCGATGCCGATCAGATGGAGCGCTTAGCGGCCAAGGCTCAGGTAGCCGACGACCAGACCGTAGTGGATATGGTCCGCATTTGCATGGCGGAAGGCATCGACAAGAAGATGTTCCTCGCCGTTGCTGTAGCGGAACGCCTTAAAATCAGCAGGCGCGCGGCTGTCCAGGTGATTGAGCGCTACGAGGATCACCTCTGGACCTACACTGTCCAGGCACGCGGCGCGAAAGTTTATCGGCTCGCCGACTGATGTTTGCCGTCCCGTCGGCGGTCAGTTTTCCAGCTTTCTGTGCCCATCGCGGGCGCAGCGGGCCGCGAAAACCTGCTGTCGGCGGGGAGGGCCGCCCCCAAACCGAATGGCCTTGGTGATTTTCCGTTTCGCCAAAGCCAGCAGCCCAGACCCGGCCGCCCCGCGTCTTCACCCCTCAACCGACCCGGCCGCGCTCCTGCGGCCTGAATCGTCGTCATAATTGAAAGGAAAATCGCAATGCCTGTTGTTTCTCTGGACGCCGCGTTCGTCCTCACCGCCACCTGCCCGCCCGACAAGCGCAAGGTGGATTTCTATTCGGATAAGCTGTCCGGTTTTATCCTTGAGGTTAGGGCGAATGGCGGGAAGTCGTTCCACCTCCGCTACAAGGATAGTTATGGTCGCCTGCGCCAGATGCGGATCGGGCCCTACCCTGACATCAGCTTCGAAAAGGCGAAGCGCGAGGCGTTGAAGCTCCGTTCGCGTGTCGTTGTCGGCGAAAATCCCTTGGAGGACAAGCAGACCAAGCGTTTGGTGCCGACCGTTCAGGAACTGTCCGTCCGCTACCTCGACTATGTCCGCACATACAAGCGCAGCCATGCCAATGATGCGCGGGCGCTCCGCCTGCACATCCTCCCCAAGTTTGGCCGCATGCGGCTGGATGAGATGGAGCCCGAGGCCATTGCCGCTTGGTTCAGGAAAAAGGTCGAGGACGGGCTGTCTCCGGCATCGGTCAACTTCCTGCATGTCGTGCTGGGCTATATGTTCAAGCTCGCAGCCCAATGGAAAATTCCCGGCGCGGAGGTGAATCCGCTGGTCACGATCCCGCACTTCGAAGCCAACAACGCGAGAGATCGATACCTTACAGCGGCTGAGACGGAACGTGTGAAGGCGGCGATCGAGGCCAGTCCAAACCGGCAGCTTCGTTTCATCGTCCCGCTGCTGTTGCTGACGGGCGCGCGCAAGCGTGAATTGCTTGACGCCAAATGGGAGCATTTCGATCTGGAACAGCGGCGCTGGCGCGTTCCGCACAGCAAAAGCGGGAAGGCTCGCTACATCCCGTTGTCGCAGTCCGCGCTGGATGTGCTTGCGCAGGTGCCTCGCTGGGACGATTGTTCTTTCGTTGTGCCGAACCCACAGACAAAGAAGCCCTACAAGGACATCTTCTACGTCTGGAACAAGGCGCGGACAGAGGCCGGTGTACCCGATGTTCGGATTCACGATTTGCGCCACACTTTTGCAAGTAACGCCGTATCAAACGGCTAGTCGCTGTACGTCGTCGGCCAGATACTAGGGCACGCCCGCGTGACAACCTCTCAGCGCTACTCGCACCTCAGTCAGGAGTCGTTGCTGCTTGCGGCCGACGTTGGTGCGGCGGCAACCGGAATCGACTGGGCCGCCTGATCCTGCCGTGCCGCCCGGATTGCCCCTCACTGGGTGATCTGGGCGGACGATGGGCGACTTTTTCGGAACGGCTGTGCCAACGCGCTTTCAGGTGGACGCGTGCTGACCCGAACACCACACAGGTTGGGCAGATGTTGGGTCATGATGCCGGATGGGCCAAAAACGATCGAGATCGCGTTGAAAAAGCTCAAGAAAGCAAATCCGATGCTTAATTTGGTGCATATCAGCCCCTGGGATGCGACGTTGGGGTTGATGCAGGGGGCAGGGCGGGTGCTGCCGCCGGGTGGGCCGCTCTATCTGTACGGACCCTATATGCGCGATGATGTGGAGACTGCGCCCAGCAACCTCGCGTTCGACGCCTCGCTCAAGGCCCGCGACCAGCGCTGGGGCCTGCGCCGGGTGG
>LADL02000984.1_pt1 | contig 14822 bp, 12 predicted proteins | sample 619721 | NCBI WGS metagenome assembly LADL02 (sample SAMN03397408, study PRJNA257561) | rock porewater metagenome | biome: terrestrial; feature: Opalinus Clay rock; material: porewater; isolation source: Opalinus Clay rock porewater BRC-3 borehole | place: Switzerland: Mt Terri URL, St-Ursanne ...
ACTTCGCCGGATCTCACCGGATCCGCAATTGCGATTGAAATGGAGTCTTTGTGAACATCCAAGCCGACGAACGCATCGAAATCCATGATAACCATCTCCTTGTCTTTGAAAGCCCCCTTTTGCGAGTCTGCAGCGAAAAACTGCATTCGCAATGGCTCTCAAACGGTCATCTCATCTGGCTGTTTGCAGGCTCCGAGGGCGGAGGACATGCCGCTGCGATCGCCTACACCCTGATCGAGACCGCCAGGCTCAATGACGTGGATCCACAAGCCTGGCTCTCCGATGTCCTGTCCCGGATAGCTGACCACAAGATCACCCAAATCCACGAGCTGCTGCCCTGGAACTTCAGGGCCTGATCAGGTCAAGGGCGTCAACGCCGGACGCTTACTAGAATACCAGCTATCGAGCACGCCTTGATTCATTTTCCTGCCAGACACGCAAGAAGTTCCCTCCAAGAAATGCGCCGAGCTCTGCTTCGCTCATTCCTTTTCGGATCAACAGACTAACGAGATCCGGAAGACGGCGGTAATCATCGAATACAGGTCGGTAGTTTGCGTCCATATCCGTCCCGATACAGACGTGTTCGATGCCGACCTGATCGATAAGCTCGAAGATACGATCCGCATATCCAGAAAGATCACTGATCTCGATGCCCGCTGGCCAGGCACCGATAATACCTCCGGCCTTTGCAGCTGCGCGCGCAAGTTCCAACGATATAAAGCGCGGATGATAAGAATGAGCTGTGCTTATATGTGTATGTGAAAACATGACGGGTCTGGTGCTGACTTCCAGAGCTCGAAATGCTCCAGCTTCGGACATGTGGGACAGATCGATCACCATGCCCAACCGGTTCATCTCCTGGACGATGGCATCACCCTGCGAAGTCAATCCATTGTGGTGCGGCTCAGCTGTCATCGCATCCGCAAGTTCGTTCGTTCGGTAGTGTACCAGAGTGATGGAGCGCACGCCATCCTGATAGGCTTCATTCACCCGCTCCACTGAGCCATTGAGGAAGTCACCTCCTTCAACCGTCCAGATCGCCCCGGGCCGACCTGACTGCCGCGCGAGTGAGATCGCATCGGACGAGAGTAACTCTGTGACCAGGCTTCGCGCTGCCAGTTTCTTCAGGTGCCGCATTTGTATTTTATAGCTCTCCCAAGCTTCGCCCTCCTCGAATGGGCGATGCGCACGCAAGCCGCTCTCTTTCGACAGTTCCAAGACGTTGAAATCGGACACCGCCGCAAAGCAAGCTCCTGTCAGGTGTCCATTTTTCATATCACTAATGGTTCGTTCTTCGAACCCCGATTGCGCTTTGTAGATACGCAATACGGGTGGCAGTCCGCTCGCACCTCGAGCGAATGTCCTTCCGGGATGGGCATGCGCGTCGATGGAAGGATATTTTTCCAGAAGCGCAATCGCCTCGGTGCGCTCAGCCTCGCTAACTTCGAACCCAAGCGGCGCAGGAGCCGGTCTGGCGCGCAAACGATGCCAACCAAAGGCAGCCCCTGCTCCAACAACCAATCCACCGCCGATCAGCGCTCGTCGTGTAAATTTTCCCATAGTGCAATACTTCTCTCGCTAGATCTGAGCCCGAATTAATGCTGCGCCGAAGATCTCGGGCGTAGCCAACAGCATTGGTGCTGGACGAGAGCGTCATCCTTATCTGAAACTTCCCATATACTTACGATTTCCACTGCTACGTTGAATGGTAGCGTGTTAACTCCAATCGCCGCTCGAGCGGCCTTACCTGCATCTCCAAACACTTCGACGAATAGATCGCTGGCGCCGTCGATCACGTTCGGCTGATCTTTAAAATCATTCGCCGAATTTACGTATCCAGTCACATTTAGGCATTGAACGACCCGATCAATCGTCCCACCACACGCGGCACGTAACTGGGCGAGCACGTTCAAGCCGGCGCCGCGGGCCGCTGAATATCCACTCTCAACGTCGCCATCCGTTCCAAGTGCGCCGAAGACAGGTGTCTTATCGACGATCGCAGGCCCCTGACCTGCAATGTAAACGATGCGACCCGATTTTCACCATCCAACATACGTCGCGACTGGTGGTGGTGCTGGTGGTAGTGCTATTCCGAGTTCGAGTAATCGTGCTTCATAGCCACCGATAGATTCTGTGTCGATCTCTCCTTGCCCGCGATCTCGCCAACGCAACAACGACACGCTTGGCAACCCACCAACACCCGCGCCGATCACGCCAGTCAGGATATTCCGTCGTAGCATATGCCCCTCCTTTACTCTGAACGCAGGCCCGCTTACTTCTGTTGACGGACTGCTATCACATCGATTTCGATCAATATATCATCCCGCCCCCAATTGGCCCCGGGAACAGTCGTTCTTGCTGGAAAGTCAGTTGGAAAGTACTCTAGATAAACGTCATTCATGACTTTCATATCATAAGGTGATTTCAGATAGACCGTTCACTTTGATCACATCTGACAAAGTCACCCCTGATGCATCCAGAGCTGACGAAAGATTTGAAAATACCTGCCGCGTCTGCGACTCGATCTCCGCAAGCGCGAAGCCACTCTCCTTATTGTGAGCAATCATGCCTGAGATGAATACCAGATCTCCGACCGCAACCGCATGTGAATATGGACCCAACTGCGAGATCTCATCAGAAGTGATACGTACAATCGGCCGCACATTTGTTGAACATGCGGTAAGCTGAACAAGGGAGAAACAGGCCAAGTAAAATAATATCCTCATGGGTATCACACCTTCGTCTGCCCTGTTTTATTCCTGTCCCGACTAAAAGCTCTTGCGGACTGTTATGCCCCAGGTACGTGGATCGCGCGAGGTTACAAGGCCGTTGAAGGCTTCGAAGCCAACAACAGGCGCCGGACTTACGAGTCCGTTCGCCGTGTCAAAGCGGCTCGCCTGGCTTGGAATGAACACGCCCGTAACAGCCGTATCCTCGTCAAATACGTTCTTTGCCCAAAGCGAAATTGACACAGTGTCGCTTTCAATACCGGTGCGCAGATTAAACAGGGTTGTGTCTCCTACGTACGCATCTGCCGTTTGAACTGTGCTCTGCTCTGAGTAATATGAGAGGTCACCTCGCGTCATCCAATCCCAACCGCCAAATGCAGACCGCTGGTACTGCAGAGACAGATTGAACTGGTTTTCCGAAACCCATTGCAGAGGCTTCCCGTCCAGCACCGGATCAAGCCCGAGCCCAGCGAGGACACCGAATGTATACTTGTCATAAGCGCTATCCGTATAGGCATAGCCTGCTGACAGATCGAGCCCCTCGGCCAGACGTGCTCGCGTTTCTAACTCAAGGCCGGTAATCGATGTCTCGCCTGCGTTTGCATTCAGTGTCGCGAACGTCGCCCCCAGCGCCCTCACAATTTGATCCGTCCACTTGATCTGATAGACCGCGCCATTAAGCGTCATCCGGCCATTGGCCAGTGTTGACTTGAAACCGCCTTCATACGTCCAGCTTTCTTCAGGATCATACGTGCGTTCAGACGGGAGAATGCCGCTCCCGGTTACATCGATATTGAATCCGCCAGTCTTTACCGCTTTTGCAACACTTGTATAGAACATCAGGTTGTCGTTAACCTGATAGTCGAGCGTAAACTTGGGTACAAAATTGTTAAAGTCCGCACTATCAGTGAACGTACCGACCGCCGTCGAGATCGGGCTCTGTTGTGTCGCGACGATATCTTTGGATTCCGTTGTCCAGCGCCCTTCAAGCGTACCCGTCAACTTGTCGGTCAAGTCATAGCTAGCCGAGCCAAAGATGGCGAAACTCGATGTACTCTCGTCATTTGTGGTGATGGCGCCTGCCGGGAGTAGTCCGCCAAGAGGTGACCCTGCCAACGCCTGAGCCAATCCGAGCGCCCCATCGACAAACGTGTCCGATATACGACCATCGGAACTCAGGTCGTAATAGTAACCACCAAGCATCCAGTGAAATCTGTCCTCAGGGGAAGACGCCAAGCGAAGCTCCTGGCTAAACTCGGTCAGATCGCTCTTCGCGCGAGAATACCGGATTGATCGGGCTTCATAGTCATTGTCAACATCCTGCTCTGTCTGGAGATCGACATAGCCAGTGATCGACGTTAGCGTTAGTCCGTTTTCAAAATCCTTATCAATCGTCAGCGAGATGGAGGAATTTTTGCGATCAAATCCGCCTGGAGAGACAGCGAAACCGCTATCTGGTCCCTTCATCTCGCCAGCAAACAACTGAAAAGCGGGCGGCAATGGTGCCGGAGTCGGATTGCCTGAAGCCGCGTTGTTCTCAAGGAAGCGCAAAGGATCATCACCATCAGATGTATGCTCGTAGGCAAAGCGCAATATAGCGTCGAGCGTCGAGGACGGCGTTGCTTCAAATGAAGCTGTAAGTACATTAGTCTCGCGGCTGTCAAGGTCCTCGCCTGTCAGCTCATTGTCGAAGTAACCATCCCGGCGATAGTGAGACAACCCGCCCCGGAAATAAAGCTGGTCCTCAATCATCGGAACACTGACATTCCCGCGCAGTTCCCGAAGACCATAATCACCCGCTGCGGCTTGCACGGAAGCCTCGAAATCATTTGCGGGCTTTTTGGTAATATAGTTGATTGCACCGGCAAACGTATTTCGGCCGTAAAGCGCGCTTTGGGGGCCCTTGGCAACTTCAACGCGTGCGATATTTCCCGCCAGCATGGAATCCATGGCAGCGCGTGACGACTGATAGACGCCGTCGACAAAGAAGCCAACGTTCGACTCGCCGATTGAGGTCGACTGGCCGCGAATAACAGGGATGCTACCTGAACCGCCAAATAGAGGAGCGAAGGTCAGTCCGGGCGTCAGGAGCGCAATGTCTTCAATGCTCACCAGCCCCGCATCTTCGATTTCGGCTTCTCCAAATGCCGTGATGGCCAGTGGTGCGCTTTGCAGGTCTTCTTCGACCTTTCGAGAGGTTACTACCACTTTCTCGATACGAAGCTCTTTTGCACCGGTCTGAGAAACCGGTTCCTGAGCGAGCGCTGGCAATGCCGCGCAGGCCAACACAGTCACCGCCGCACTCATCATATATTTGTTCTTATTCATGCTCTTCACTGTGATCTCCCCGAAAGTTTTGCACTACAAAAGTAGTTAGGCGGCACTCCTTCAAGACGTTCAATATCGACTCGACGATTTTCGTTGTTTTTACAACTATGTGTGTCATTGGTGTAACACGACCACTCTGACTCTAACGCTGACACTTCTGTGGATACAGACAAACAAGCGGAACACGGAAGAGTGCCGGCGAGACGTGGTATGTCCCAGATCTACTTGAATCCAATCGTCGGACTGATGTGCCCTTCGAAAGGCAAAGGATTGTACACGGATGCTAGAGTCGAAATGTACCCATTTGGAGTTCGCAGCCTCCAAAATGCAGCATCAAGCGTTCTCACCGTCGAAATGGTACGTCCGAATTCTCAGCTCGATTCTTGGGATACAGATTTGTCCAGCACAAAAAAGTTGCGCAGATTCGTACAACCTCATTTCGTTCTTTTGAATTTTGCGCAACCACCTTATCCCGCTGCTTCGTGCCATAGAAATCCGAGCTTTCGCCTTCAAGATTTACGGCATGCCTAAATCACCATCACGCACCCCGAACTTTGGCGAAGTCTTCGTCCAGTTACTGCGGCTATGAAGGGAGCAGCCCATCACTTCTGGCCTCTGTTTCCGCATATCGCTGGCAAAGAAAATGCCGAAACCAGTGCGGAAAGAGGACGAATATCCGCATGCCAAGTTGAATGGTTTCGGCAGGGCCGTCTCTCGTTCCGAATGCCTCTACCGAGGACCTCAAGATCGCTTGCCCAGCCGTAAACTTAGCCTATCACTTCGTGTTACTACGGTCACTCAGGTCAGACTTGATTTCTTCGAATCGAGCTTCACTGAGCTCGTATTTGCGCAGAATAAGCCAAGCGGCCATGTAGCAGGAAACCGGGAAAATGACATAACCAAGTCGAATGCCATGTATCGCAGCATCGGACTGGACGGCATTGCCTTGCACAAATCCCGACCAAGCCAAAATAAGGCTGATACCATATGCCCCCAGCGCCATGCCCAATTTTCGGCTGAAAGCCCAGGCACCCAAAATGGTCCCTTCCCGCCGGGTGCCTGTCTCCAACTCGTCAGCCTCGACTGTGTCAGGGATCATCGCATTAGGTGCCAGGATAGCTCCTGAATCGCCGAGCGACGCCACGATGAGAATGCCTGCTACCGCGACTACAGCGCCGTTTACGGCCTCAGCGACAAAGGGCAGCTTGAATGACAAATCGAACGTGTCTGGCCCAACCAGCAAGAGCGGCAGCATCGCCGCAGACAATATAAGCAAAGCTGCGGAGTATGCCTGCTTCTTGCCCCATTTTTGCATAAGCCACATCCATAGCGGCAGGAATAAGGTAGCTGTCGCAGCCGTCGCCGAGAGAACGACACCAACTGACTGGGTGGGCGCTTTCAGCACGAACACCAGATAGTAGATTACACACGTGCCGGCCGCGCCGATCCCCGTGAATTTCAACAAGTGCGCGCAAAACAACACTTTGAATGGCTTGTTGTGCCAGAGCGCAGCCAGTTCCTGGCCGAGATTGAATTTCTTGTAGGGGCGCTCAATGCGTGGGGCGTCTGCTGTCGTCGCAAACACGACGACGCTTGCCACGGCAATCACAAGTGCGGCGAACAGTCCAATACGGCGAAAGCCGGCGCCGACATCTGCATCGGCGGCAAAAATATACGGCCCGACCAGCATCGTCGCAATCAGCCCGGTCCGTATCGCAATCATATTATAACCGGCAAGCCTCGCCCGCTGTCGATAGTCTTGGCTCATCTCCGGCAACATTGCGTTCAGCGGCACTTCGAACATCGTGTAGCCCGTGCCGACCAGCATGTAAAAACCCGTCACCCAGATAGCCCTTTGCCAATCGGCATCAAAATCCGGAATGGCGAACATGAAGTAGAAGCTGATAGCGAACACCAGGCCACCACCCAGTATCCACGGACGCCGCCGTCCGGCGCGGCCCCTTGTCCGATCGGAAATTGCGCCCATGACCGGATCTGTTACGACATCCCAGAGCCTCGGCACCAGGAGCACGATACTTGCCATACCAACCGGAATGGCCGCCCCCTGGGTCAGGAAGAACAGGAAATAATTGATCGTAACGCCAAGATAAACTGCGACGGCAAAGCCACCACTCGACCACCCAAGAATGTGACGCAAGCGAAGGGGACTGGACGCTATCAACGTAGCAGACCTTGCGGTTGCAAGGCGTGAACCTTTCTGAAAACATATTTCTGCAGCGTATTCTCTACAGCCTCAAAGCCCTCAGGCGTATTTACACTCAAGGCGATAGAATCCGGGGCATCAACACTCAAATCTAGCGTGTCGCCGAGCAATGACCAATCGATGTCAATGTTACCGTGAGGTGTTGGAACTGTCCCGCTCGCCCAGCTTAACCCGGCGATCGAAATGGCGACGGTCGCTGATCGATACCCAGGGCTCGTTGGGCGGATACCCAAGATATTGGCACTGAGGTGATGAACCGGACTTGCAGAGAATACATGGCAGAGGCTGGCGTTTGGCGCATAGCTTTCCCAGAGTGTTGTTGTGCCCGAATCCAGCATTTGGCCATATGCGTGGCGCATCGCGGCGAGCGCAGCCTCAAACCGTCCGGCTCTGGAAAGAGCGTCGAACAGAAAAGTCGAATAGAACGTCCCTGCGGCCACAATATCGGTTTCAGGATCGAATGGTTGATCGGCTTCAACGATCGGTGGCGCGGCGGTTGTGCGGACCCGGCGCGGGTCGGTCACAACATCAATCATCGAATCCCACCGATCTCTGGGAGCGAGATCGAATGCAATCATCAATGCATTGGTTTGCTGTGAAATTCTATTGCTCCGGTCACCAGAGACCGGGTCGGCACTGTCGGCATACGCCTGGCGTTTTGGCGACCATAGTCGTGTGTTGAGGGCACGCCTCACCTGATCGCGCATGTTCAACCACCGCATCCTGAGTCGTGGTCGCTCAACGGCACCGGCAAGCGCTCCAGCGGCCTCCAAAGCACCAGCGTAGAGTGCGTTAACCACGCCGACTTCCCCGCTACGATCAACGTTCGCCCATTCAATAAAATTCCACTCCGGAATATCCGACAAGAGCCCATTCGGCCCGCAGTGCGTAGCAAACCAGTCAAGGCAGCGCTCTATCCCGGCCATGATCCCTTCGATCGTCTCCAGATCACCGGTATACGTGAAATACTTCGCGGCTGAGAGTATATAGTGGAAGCTGAAGTCCGGGATCACGACACCGTTTTGCCCCTGATCGCCCGGACCAAACATCGGATATAATCCGTCCTGCCGCTGGGCTGCCGAAAGCTCCAAGAGAAAGTTTTTATGGAGTGCAACTGCGTCCACTCCGAATGCAGTTGACGCAATCGAAAATGCGGCGGCCGCGTCTCCGACCCATTGCCGTTTTTCGCGTCCGGGACAATCTTCCCAAGCGTCATGCATGCAAAGATGGGCCGTATTCGTACCGATATCCCACAATCTCGACAATTCAGAATCCGAACACGAGAACGCCCCGGATCGGGTCACTGGATAAGAAATGGCGCGTGAACCTGCAGCGTGCAAGATCAAACCCTTTGGTGCGTTCCGCACCGTGATCTGCATCGCCCGAGTTGCCGCCCATTCGAACTTTTCAATGCGCTGGCGCCCGGGACGGGCAGTATACCTCATAAGGTTTGACACTGCGTGCACGCCAAGATGCCGAAGCGGCCCCGACGGCCCATCGTCAAATTCACCTGGCAAGCGTTCCGACACAGCAATCTCGAGCACTTCTCCGCCATTCGCTTCGATTTCCACAAATGGAAATCCAGTATGGTACGGAAAGGTCATTACAACTGCCGCGTCCGTTTGGCCGGACGTTGTGAAAACGCAACCCGCTCCATCGGAGAGAAATGCGGAAGCCGCAAGAGCTCCAGCGGTTTCGTCGTCGCAGGCTTCTTCCAAGAACAATCGCTGGTTCAGGGGCAAATGTGGAAGAGGCGACACTGCGCCAGACCAAGAGATCGCGTCAGGTCGCTTCTCTTCATGCACCAGCATGCGAGGAATTCGCTCTGTCAGCACCGGAAAGGGGGTACTTCGTCCCCGACCAATAGCGCAATCGTCGAAGCTTCCGAGCGCGCGCATTCTGCATGCTGGTTGCCAATCAGAGTCGTCAAAGTCCTCCTCGGTCCAGCGATCAGGATACCTATTGCCATCAATGTCTTCAATATGCCCCTGCCCCCAGCCCTCACGCGGGACGTCCTGGCGCCAGCAGTCAGCTCGACGAATCTTCCATTGTTCATCAGATTCAATCTTGAAAGGCACTCCACCGCTCTCGCCTTCCAAAACCGCCCAAAGTCCACCGTCGCCAAACACTGGCTGCCAGGAACCACGCATCGCCTGATACCATGCCAAGTCTGTGCCGGGAACGTAGACCAGCACGGCAATCACATTGAAACCTGGGCGCAGATGGGCGGTCAGATCATACTCGTCAACACTCTTCCTTTGCGGAACTGAACGGGCAGGCCCAAAGCCAACATATGATCCATTGACCGACAACCGATAGCGACCATCAACAGTCAATTTCAAAATGGCGCGTGCGGGACTTTCAGCCAGATCAAAATTGCAGCGAAGAAAGAACCAGCGATTCTCACCATCATCTCGCCTGTCTACGCCGCCGTGCATCATCGCGCGGTAGGCGGGAAGATCGATCAGCTGATCGGGAGTCCAGATAAAATCCGCTTTGGTCCGCATGCCGGGCACCTCCAACGTCAAAAAGGAAGCGAGTTGCCAAATCTAAACGGCAACTCGCAACAAGTCCCACCTACATCTTCAATCGAACGCGGAGGACGACCATTCTCGGATGATTGGGATACATGATCGTCGTTAGACGGCCTGGTCCCGCAGGTGGTGGTGGAAGACTGATGTTAAAGCTGTGTGTGGGATACTCCTCTTCGAACAGATTTTTGGCTGCGAGTTCTACTTCCCACTGATCGCCTGGAAGTTTATATCCCATCCGGGCATCTACGATCGTATGTTCGGGGACTTCCCTCACTGGATCATTGGCGACACCAGGGAAATACGAATCCTCATACGATGCACTACCCGACGCGAAGAACTCCCCCCCATTGGCGAGCGAGAGATTATAGTCCGCCGCAACCGAATAGGCCAACTCAGGCGTATATTTAGCGCGGTTTCCACTTTGTTTGATTTTGCTGTCCATCGTTCCGCCCTGAAAACCGATTCGAAAATTGTCGGTAACGAGCGCGCTTGCTTCGAGCTCCAAACCACTGATTTCGGCATCCGAGTTCGCCGTCGAAAAACCCCCGCCCTGCAAGGCCGCCTCCTGGAGGTTTTTGAAATCTGACGAGAAATATGTGGCGTTAAATCGCAAACGCCCATTCGCCCAATCGCTCTTCACTCCAATTTCTGCTGTGTCTACCGTTTCATCTTCAAACGGTGCCGCAGAAACCTGAGCGAGTGATCGCGCGCCTCCATTAAATCCACCGCTGCGGTAACCCGTTGAGTAGCTTATATAACCCAAAATGTTATCAGTGAACGCATAGTCAGCACTGGCACGATATGACGTGTTATCAAAATCTTTACTGTCGTCGAACGTCCAAGCGAGTGTGCCCGTGGGCGTGCCTCCCTGAGACACATCAGGCCCGGTCTTGTCGTATCCGTCTGCGTGGAAATCCTTCGTTTCTTCAGTGTATCGCAGGCCGCCAGTCAGGCTGAGCTTGTCTGTTACGTCGAAAGTTGCCTGTCCGAAAACCGCCCAGGCTTCGGCGCTTTGGTCGAAAAGCTGAAAATTCTGCGGCGCGCCGAAATTGCCGAACACTGTGAGATCCCAAAGAAAATCATTCTGTTCCTGAAAGTAGTACAGTCCGCCGAGCCAATTGAACCGATCACCCTCTCCAGATAAATTGAATTCTTGGCTGAAGGTCTGATTGTCGAGCCTCTGGTGGGCCTCGAATCTCGTCGCGATAGTTCCGTCGGAATCTGCGCGTTTATCAAATTGCAGTTCGCGATAGGCCGAGATCGACGTGAACTTCATCCCGTTGGCGAGATCCCAGTCAACATGCGCGGTCAAGCCGGAATTATCGACAGACTCATATCTGTTCTCGAGCCCGCTGTAGAACGTGTACAGATTGCCATCATAGGGGTAATCAACAATGCCGTCAAAGTTTAGATCCTCGTCCGAAAAAGACACACCCGAGCCTCCCAAGGCTCTTTCACGAATAAAATCTGTCGCGATTACGACATCAACGTTCGGCGCCGCAGCCCAAAGCAGTTTGGCACGGCCACCCTGAATATTCTTGTCAAAAGCGCCACTACCATCAATGATATTTGTCTGGAGCGGATCGTGGCTCGAACTGAATAGCGACACACGTGCGGCGAGTTTGTCCTCGATCACAGGGAGGTTGAAGGCCGCTTTCGCTTCGATTTGTCCGATATTACCTGCCACCAGTTCTCCCTTGATCAGTGTCTCATTCATAACCGGATTGGCCGTCTGAAGCTTCAAAGCACCGCCCGACGAGTTGCGTCCATAGAGCGTGCCTTGCGGCCCGCGCAGCACCTCGACGCGCTCAACATCATACATATCGAAATTGGCGCCGATCGCCCGTGCGATGAAAACATCGTCAATGTAAACGCCGACCGCCCCGTCTCCGGAGAACACCGGATTGTCGGTTCCGACGCCGCGCAGGAACAGTTTCACGCTCGAGCCGCTGCCCGGTGCATCCTCAATAACGATATTGGGTACGATCGACTTCAGCGACTGGACATCCGCAATCTGACGCGCCTCGAGCGCGGCTGCATCCAACGCTGTCACCGCGATCGGCACACTCTGGATTGATTCAGCTCTGCGTTCTGCAGTCACGGTAATTGTTCCCAGTCGCGCCGTGTCGTCGTCCTGCTCCTGAGCGATGCTAGGTGATGCGGCCGCAAGCGCCAGCGCCGAAACGCCGATCAGTTTACAAGCCGCTGTCCCGATTTTGATGCCATTCATGATCTTCTCCCATTATATTGCGCCAGTAACTCGTCTCCCTCAACGTGGAGATTCTCGATGCGCGAAGTTTTTCGCTAAATGTGAACAAGCAGGAAGAAGCATATTTTGTCAATTGCAATCATATTCGCTAATGGTGAAAGCTATGGCGACGTGCTAATTGAAAACATGACCGAAATTTCAAGAACGAACGATAACCAGAAAAGCGTCCAATCGGTGGAAGTCGCCGCACGCTTGCTCGCAGCATTGGTACAAGCAGGTGGCGGCGCCGCACTTAAGCGGCTGTCCGCTGACAGCGGCCTTTCGGCGAGCAGAGCGCACAGTTATCTTGTGAGTTTGAAACGCGCTGGCTTGGTCGAACAGGACGTAGGTACTGGTGAATACATCCTCGGTCCGCAAGCACGGCAGATTGGACTCGCCGCGATTGATCATCGCGATCAGTATGACGTCTTGCTTTCTGCAACGCGTCGCGCACGCGATGAAACAGGGCGTACCGTCTATCTCGCAATTTGGTCAGAACGTGGACCCACTGTTGCGCATTGGTCTCGCGGTCGTGAGCCTTTGACGCTCTTGGTCATGAATTCTGGATTGAATCCACCATTGCTGACAACAGCCATGGGACGGATATTCCTTACATTCCTGCCGACGCAGTACACTCAGGCGATCTTGCGCGAGGAATTGGAAGCCTTGAAGGGCGGCGAAGTGTTTCCTGGTCTTCTCGAAACAGGGGCGATCGAACGTATGAAGAATACAATTCGCGAGGAAGGGTTAGCCTATATCAAAGGCAGTCTTTCACCCTTTGTGTCAGCAATCGCCGTACCGATCATGGACGAACCGGAAAACCTTTTCGCCGTACTCAATGTGATGGGCACCCGGTTGCATCCCGATCTTGCGGGTACACGGACCGTAATTTCCCAAATCAAACGCATCGCCAGACAAACAGAACAGGAGCTTGGCAGAACATGAAATTGAACAGACACCTTCATCCGGAAGTCGTCGAAATGTTGAACGCCGCTGCCGAACTCGCGGCGACAGGCACACCTAGCCTGTGGGACATTCCGGTGGAAAAGGCACGAATTGGCGCAAGCGCCAAAGCAAAAGTGTGGAACGCGGGTCATGTGGACGGCGTCCTGTTTGACGACCTTAGATTCGATGTCGATGGGAGGCAGGTCAATGTGCGGCACTATCGACCTGTCGCCCGGTCTTCGACGAATGGTGCCATCGTCTATTCGCATGGCGGAGGTTGGATCGTGGGGAACCTCGATTTCGAACACCTGAAGCTGCTAAAATTATGCGCCTGGTCGGGACTGGATATTGTCTCAATCGACTACACACTCGCCCCAGAGCACCCCTACCCTGAACCACGCGACGACGTCGAGGCGGTGGCTCGACACATCCAGTCCAGAGCCGAGGTATTTGCAATCGATCGGAACAGGCTTGCAATTGGCGGCGCGTCAGCAGGCGCAAACCTTGCGCTGTCATCGGCGCTTGCACTAAGGGATTCGGGGATTGCGCTTCGCGCAATTGCACTTTTTTACGGCGTCTACGATTTGCGCTTTGCCTATCCGAGTTACGTCGAAAATGCTACCGGCCTCGTGTTGGAAACCCGGGCAATGGAGTACTTTCGAAGCCTGTATGTGGGGACTGATCCCACAAATTGGACAGATCCAGGAGCGTCTCCCGGCCTGGCGAGGCTTGAAGGCCTCCCACCCGTTTTCCTGAATGCCGTCACCAACGATCCACTATTCGATGATAGCCGCGCTCTGGAGAAACGTCTGACGCAAGCGGGCGTTACTCATGAACTGCACGAGTATGCCGATACCATCCACGGTTTTACATCCATGAGCGCAGTTCTCCCTCATGCAGACTTGGCAATTCGCGAAGCAGCAATTTGGTTGGAAAATCAACTCGCGGTCGGGGATTGTCAGGGCAAACGTCCTTGACGTTCGGGACGGTGACATTTCGCGTCGTTTCAAGTCGAGCCCCCCATTTCGACACTTCAAGATTTCGCCCAAAATCATCCCGCTGGGCGCACTGATGTACTGAGCTGGTCCCAGAAAACTGAACAGTGAGCTAAGGTATATCCCGAACGAGCAGGGGATATCCCACATGGGACGAAAGAGACGGAAGTTCACCGACAATTTCAAGGCGCAGGTGGCGCTTGAGGCGCTGCGCGGAGATCGCACGATCCAGGAGATTGCGGCGAGGCATAATGTGCTGCCGACACAGGTGAGTGCCTGGAAGAAACAAGCTGTTGAAGGAATGGCGGACGTGTTTGCCAAGGGCGGCGGCAATGACGACCGGGAAGCCGAGGTTAAAGAGCTCCACGCCAAGATCGGGAGGTTGGCGGTCGAGAATGATTTTTTAGCCAAAGGGCTCAAGCTATGAGCCCCGGCGACCGACGAGACATGATCAAGCCTGATCACCCGAAGCTGAGCCTCAGCGCACAATGCCGCGTGCTGAACATCAGCCGGTCAACGCTCTACTTCCGGCCGCTGCCGGCGAGCGAAGAGACATTGGCGTTGATGAAATCGATCGACAAGCTGTTCACAAAGTATCCGTTCTTCGGCAGTCGCCAGATCGCGGTCAGCCTGGCGCGGGATGGCATAAGGGCCGGGCGTCATCGCGTGCGCCGCCTGATGCGACTGATGGGCTTGGAGGCAGTATACAAGCGGCCAAAGACGAGCCAGCCGCATCCGGCCCATCCGGTCTTCCCTTACTTGCTGAAGGGTATGGAGATCACGCGTCCCAATCAGGTCTGGTGCTCGGACATCACCTTC
>LADL02003810.1_pt1 | contig 14790 bp, 10 predicted proteins | sample 619721 | NCBI WGS metagenome assembly LADL02 (sample SAMN03397408, study PRJNA257561) | rock porewater metagenome | biome: terrestrial; feature: Opalinus Clay rock; material: porewater; isolation source: Opalinus Clay rock porewater BRC-3 borehole | place: Switzerland: Mt Terri URL, St-Ursanne ...
GTGGCTGACATAAAAATAGGCTCCATAGATTATTCTTTTTTAATGGAATTTGAAGGTTTTCTCCGATCCTGCCATCCCCTGCGAAAATCCCAACCACTTTCTAACAATGGCATCATGAAGCACATGGAACGATTTCAAAAGCTCATGAACATCGCGCTGAAATTTGGATGGGCCAAACATAATCCCTTTGCCCTGTATCAATTGAAATTTGAGGAGTACGACAGTGATTTCCTGGAGCAACATGAAATCATACTTTTGCAATCGTTGGCAATCAAAGAACCGGGAATACGATTGGTAAGAGACTTGTTCATATTCGCCTGTTATACGGGCCTAAGCTATATCGAGGTCAAGTCCCTGAAAAATGGTGATATCGTCAAAGGTGTGGACGGAAATGACTGGATCAGCGTGAAGCGCAAAAAGACGGGTACTCCGGTCAAAGTACCTCTCCTGGACGAGGCAAGGAATATCCTAAACAGGTATGCAGACCATCCGCACCCTATAAATGGACATTCCCTCTTACCCGTATTCTCTAACCAAAAGGTAAATCAGTATCTCAAGAACATTGCATGCAAGGCAGGCATTAATAAACATCTGACATTCCATGTGGCCCGGCATACTTTTGCCACGACGGTGACCCTTTTGAATGATGTGCCATTAGAGACCGTTTCAAAACTTTTGGGCCATACAAAGCTTTCCACCACCCAACGTTATGCCAGGGTGGTCGAACAAAAAATCAGTAAGGATATGGTCAATCTCAAAAAGATTCTGGCATCCAATTCCAAAAAAGAATATAACTATCAACAGACATCACATGGTCACTTGAAGGTGGTAAAATAGGGTATTTAAACGGTTACGGTTATATAGCATTATTCTTGAGCAGCCTAAGTTAATCCAGTATTTAAAGAGATCATGATTGCGAGACTCTCAGCCATCCATTATATTATCCTTGGGAGAGTTTCAGCAACCATTCCCATTACTAATTGCATTTATATTATTTGATCGTCTGTTTTTGAATATATCTATTCGAATATGCTTTTTATCTTCTTTTATTAGATAATCATAATTTATTTTCATTACGTCCCAATGGCTTTACAAATAAATAGGTTATAACAAGTCAATTTAACAATTATTTAAATTCGTTTAGTTCGGTTTGTTCCGAACAAATTGTATGTTCGCATTCTTAAATTTTTCATTTCCATGAAAACCTTAGCGAAAAAGAAAGCTCATTTGGTAGAGAAATTGGGGGTTTTCATTGAAAAAAAAGACAGCTTGGCCCCTTTAGCTGCAAGAATTTTGGCATATGTTATCCTTACCGGAAAACAAGGCACCACTTTTGAAGATTTGGTTTCCAATCTTTGTGCCAGTAAAAGTACCATTTCTACACACTTAAATCATCTATACGATTTAAAGCGATTGAATTACTACACCAAACCCGGGGACAGAAAAAAGTATTATGTAATCAATGTAGATTCAATGATGCAGAAAATATCTGATATGCTTGAAGATTGGAAAAGAGAAAAAGAGCTTCATCTGGAAATGATAGAATTCAAAAAAGAAATGAACAACTACTTGACCGATGAAATCAAGTTCGATTTTCATCTTCATAACAGCTTTATAGAGTTCAATGATGAAGCTATTAAATCCATTACCAAATTAAAAGAAACTATAATAAACCAAAAGCACTAATAACAAGAACCATGACAAAGTCCAAAATCTTTAGTATTGCCTTGTTCGGAATTGTTGCCTTAGTTTTTACTGGATGTAGGCACGAGCAACAACAATCACAGCAGCAACAAGCCTTACCACTTGCTGTAACAGCTGTTCCCCAAAAAAATGTTACTGCTTATACCATATATCCAACATCTATTGAAGGTACAATTAACAGTGAGGTCCGTGCCAAAGTTTCGGGTTATATCCAAAAGGTTTTGGTGGATGAAGGCCAAAAAGTTAAAAAAGGCCAACCACTTTTTAAACTAGAAACCCAATCGTTAAACCAAGATGCCGAAGCTGCAAAAGCAAGGGTAAATGTGGCCCAGGTTGAGGTAGATAAACTAAAGCCATTGGTTGAAAAACAGATTATTAGCGAAGTGCAATTGGAAACAGCCAAAGCTAATCTGGCACAAGCTAAGAGCAATTATAACAGTATTGTTGCCAATATAAGCTATGCAACGGTAGTAAGCCCTGTAAATGGTTACGTAGGCGCTATTCCTTACAGAGAAGGGTCTTTGGTTAGTGCCACAAATGCCAAACCATTAACCACAGTTGCCAGTATTGACAAGGTATTTGCCTACTTTTCTATGAATGAAACAGAATACTTGGACTTTCTTCAACAGTCAAAAGGTAAAACCCTAAAAGAAAAAATAGAAAACTTTCCTAAAGTAGAATTAGTATTAGCAAACGGTCAAGCTTATGAGCAACAAGGAACTTTAGAAACCGTAACAGGACAAATAGATGCCAATACAGGGACAGTAAGTTTTAGAGCGATTTTTGATAATCCTAATTTGTTATTGACCAATGGAAATAGTGGTACCATAAAAATCCCAAAGTACTATGAAAACGCCGTTGTGGTGCCACAATCGTCAACATTCGAACAACAAGGACAAACATTTGTATATACCGTTGATGAAGGTAATACTGCGAAAGCCACCATCATTACAATTAAGGATAAAACCGATTTATTTTTCATAGTTGATTCTGGTGTAAAAGCGGGGAAATTAATAATAGTTAAAGGTATAGGTAAAGTACGAAACGGTATGCCTATACAGCCGCAAGAAGTAGCTTTCGATAGTATTGTAAAGCCTATAAAGCCTTTATTTCAATAACATTTAAACCAACAGAATTATGTTAAAAACATTTATAGATAGGCCAGTTCTTTCAACCGTAATATCCGTAATTATAGTCATATTAGGGATTTTAGGGTATACGGCTTTGCCTGTTGAGCAATACCCAGATATTGCACCGCCAACCATTCAGGTAGCAACATCTTATCCTGGAGCTAGTGCAGAAACCGTTTTGGAGAGTGTTATCATTCCTATAGAAGAGCAGATAAACGGTGTTGAAGGGATGACGTATATGACCTCAAGCGCCGATAATAACGGTAGAGCAAACATTACGGTATATTTCGATCAAAATTCCGATCCAGATATTGCAGCCGTAAACGTACAAAACCGTGTGGCACGTGCCAATGCATTGTTACCACAAGAGGTAAAACAGATTGGGGTGATTACGCAGAAACAACAAACATCGGCATTAATGTTCTTGTCGGTATATTCTGAAAATGAAGATTACGATGCCAAATTTGTCCAGAACTATTTAAAAATTAATGTGCTTCCCGCCATACAAAGAGTAAAAGGTGTGGGCAATGTACAAGTGTTTGGTAGTCAGGATTATGCCATGCGTATTTGGTTGAATCCAGAAAAATTAGCAGCTTACAATCTAATGCCTGCCGAGATTACTGCAGCTTTGAATGAACAAAGTTTGGAAGCTTCTGCCGGAGCTCTTGGTCAAAACGACGGTCGGGCATTTACCTATACAATTAAGTATAGTGGTCGTTTTAAAACAGAAGACCAATACAAAGATATTGTTATAAAGGCATTAGGTAATGGCGAGTATCTACGCTTAAAAGATGTTGCAGATGTAGAGTTGGACGCAGATGGTTATAGTTCCTTTGGATTTACAGGCGTTGGTTACCCAAGTATAAATATGGCTGTTTATCAAACAGCGGGTTCCAATGCACAAGAAATTATTGAGCAAATTAAAGTTGAACTTGATCGTTTATCACAAGATTTTCCTGCAGGTGTTAAATATGAAATAAATTACGATACTAATGAATTCCTTACAGCCTCAATGAAAAAGGTTAGAAATACCTTGATAGAGGCCTTTTTACTAGTGTTCTTTGTGGTGTTTATTTTCTTACAGGATTTCCGCTCAACATTAATTCCTGCAATAGCTGTGCCCGTAGCTATTGTGGGTACTTTTTTCTTTTTGAATTTGTTTGGCTACTCAATAAACCTATTAACATTATTTGCATTGGTACTAGCCATTGGTATTGTGGTAGATGATGCCATTGTGGTAGTAGAAGCCGTACACGCCAAAATAGACCAAGGCGCTAATAATGCCAAAGCAGCCACGCTAGATGCCATGCACGAAATTTATGGAGCTATTATCTCCATTACCTTGGTAATGGCCGCGGTATTCGTTCCTGTAACCTTTATTCAGGGGCCTTCAGGCGTGTTTTATGAGCAGTTTGGTATTACCTTAATTGTCGCAATATTAATTTCTGCAGTTAACGCTTTAACCTTAAGTCCTGCCTTATGTGCCTTGTTATTAAAAGGGCATGACGAACACGAAAAAGAAAAGAAAAGCATTTTACAACGTTTTTACAACAGGTTTAATGCTGGGTTTAATGCCGCAACCGAGCGTTATGGCAAATCGTTAAAGTTCTTGGACCATAACAAATGGATAACGGCTGTTATTTTAATTCTTGCAGGTCTAGGTATTTGGTGGACATCCAGTACAATGCAAACAGGTTTTGTACCTAAAGAAGACAGAGGTATTGTATTTTTGAATGTTGAGCTACCTGCAGGTGCATCTATAGACCGTACTAATTCTGTAACGAAAGAAATTTACGAAAAAGCAATACAGATCCCCGGTGTCAGAGGAGTAACCGTTGTTAATGGTTTTAGTTTATTGAGTGGTGCAGGTAGTAACTATGCCTTAGGATTTGTTAAGTTGAAAAACTGGAGTGAACGCAAAGCCGAAGACGAATCTGCCGATGCTATTGTAAGAAAGCTCTTTGGTATGGCAACTACTATCCCAGACGCCAATGCCATATTCTTCTCACCACCAAGTATCCCTGGTTTTGGTATTTCTGGAGGTTTTGAGGTGAATTTATTAGATAAAACTGGAGGTGATTTTGAAGATTTAGACAAAACAACTCAAGAGTTCATAGGTAGTTTAATGAAACATCCTGCTATTCAGTATGGGCAAACATCCTTCAACACTAAATATCCACAATACGAATTAGAAATAGATGTACCACTGGCAAAGCTCCATGGTGTATCTGTTAGTAGTATCTTTTCTACTCTTCAAGGGTATATAGGAAGTGTCTATGCCGCCGATTTTTCCAGATTCGGTAAACAATATCGTGTTTATATTCAAGCGAAACCTGAAGACCGTGCGAGTATAGATGATTTGAACAAATTATATGTTAAAACAGCTAGTGGCGAAATGTCGCCTATTACACAGTTCGCCAGTTTAAAACGAGTGTATGGGCCACAATCGGTATCGCGATTCAATTTATATAATTCAACAAAAATAAGTGGTGCATCAAACCCTGGTTTTAGTACGGGTGATGCCATTGCAGTAGTTAATGAAGAAATAAAAAACCTACCAAGCAATTACGAATTAGCGTATTCTGGATTAACACGTGAAGAGGTAAATTCTGGAAACCAAACGGCTATTATATTTTTACTCGTTATAGTGTTTGTGTACTTCCTGTTATCGGCACAGTACGAAAGCTATTTATTACCATTTGCAGTACTACTGTCGTTGCCTCTTGGAGTGTTCGGCGCATATTTTTCAAGTTACATTTTAGGCTTGGAAAATAATATTTATTTCCAAATAGCCTTAGTGATGCTTATTGGTCTATTGGCGAAAAATGCCATATTAATTGTGGAGTTCGCCGTACAACGACGACGTCATGGCCAAAGCTTGGTAGATGCTGCCATTCACGGAGCTAAAGCGCGTTTGCGCCCTATATTAATGACATCATTTGCTTTTATTTTTGGTCTTATGCCACTTGTGCTGGCAAGTGGCGTCGGCGCGGAAGGAAATAATTCTATTGGTACAGGCGCAGCTGGCGGGATGTTAATAGGAACTCTTTTAGGGATATTTGTTATTCCAAGTTTGTTTATCCTGTTCCAATGGTTGCAGGAAAAAGTATCCAAAAAACCAGTCGTTGTTGAAACTAATGACGCTCATTTATGAAATTGACTATAAAAAATACATTGAGTAAGGTAATAGTGGTCGTAACGGTCACAACTTTGCAAAGCTGTTTCGTAACGAAAGAATTTTCACGACCAGAGCTGGAAGAAACTGAGCATTTATATCGTACCGATAATTTGCCACAGGACAGTTTGTCTATGGCTAATGTCTCGTGGAGAGATATGTTTACCGATACGTATTTGAAGCAGTATATTGAAGAAGGGCTTCAAAATAATTTAGACATTCGTGTAGCCATGCAACAGGTTGCCGCTGCCGAAGCCTATATGAAACAAGGCAAAGCAGGTTATTTGCCCGGCATCAGCTTAAATCCCCAGGTATCACACCAAGAGCTATCAAGAAATAGCCAGTTTGGGTCGTTTTTTGATGGTGGTATTACGCAATTCTCTATTAACGGTAACCTGTCTTGGGAAGCCGACATTTGGGGAAAGATACGTGCTAATAAACGTGCAGGAGAAGCAAGTTATTTACAAAGTGTGGCAGCACATCAGGCTGTAAAAACACGATTGGTTTCTGCAATTTCAACAACTTATTATCAATTGTTATCTTTAGATGCTCAATTAGAGGTTACTAACCAAACCATAGCCACAAGAGAGAGCAGTGTGGAAACCATTAAATCTCTAAAAGAAGCCGGTCAGGTAAATCAAGTGGCTGTAGACCAATTAATAGCGCAATACAATAATGCCAAAGCCTTGAAAGTAGACCTGGAAGCTACTATTTTTAAAACCGAAAATGTTTTAAACTTGTTATTAGGGAAACCTGCTTCAATCGTTACCCGCGGTTCATTGGATGCGCAACAATTAAAAGTTGATATTAAGTTAGGTTTTCCTGCAACTTTGTTGAGTAATAGACCAGATGTTATGTCTGCCGAATACGGACTGATAAATGCTTTTGAAATGACCAATGTAGCACGTAGTAATTACTATCCATCCTTAACATTGACCGCAACGGGTGGCTTGCAGAGTTTGGAATTGGACAAACTGTTTAATGCCAATTCATTATTCGCTAACATAGTTGGTGGGTTAACCCAACCTATTTTTAACAAGCGTGCAATAAAAACCCAACATGAAGTAGCACTAGCACAACAAGAACAAGCCTTGTTAAACTTTAAGAAAACCTTGTTAACGGCCGGTAACGAAGTAACCAATGCCTTGTACGACTACAGCGCCGAAACCGAAAAGTTTGAATACAGACAAAATGAGGTGGAAGCCTTAAGAGAGGCCGAAGCCAATTCAGAAGAGTTGTTGAAAAACGGGTATGCCACGTATCTGGATTTGTTAACGGCAAGACAAAGTGCTTTAAATGCAGAGTTGAATGTTATTGAAAATAAATTGCAACAACTACTAAGTGTTATTAATTTATATGAAGCTCTTGGTGGAGGCTGGAAATAATAAATGGTAAGTAAAGAAGAACTTTTGGAATGTTCGGTAGCTAATTTTACCACCTTTGGAAGTAAGCATTTTACTATGGATGAACTTGCTCACACATTGGGTATTTCCAAAAAAACCATTTATAAATATTATAGTAGTAAAGAGGAACTTGTAATTGCCAGTGTTACATGTTTAGTGAACACTTTTCGAGAAAGCACGCAAAAAATAATAGCTGCTGAGGAAGATCCTCTTTCTTGCATAATACTACTTTATGATAAAGGCTTTGAATCCTTAAAGCACTTTAAACCTTCGTTTATTTTTGGTTTAAAAAAGTACTATCCTGAAGCCAGTAAGGTCTTTGATGATTTTAGAGATGAAATTGTAAATGAGATTGTGTATGGATTACTTCAGAAAGCACAAGTATTAAAGTGTATTCGCAGAGATGTAAATCTAAAGTTATTTTGTGAGTTGTATTTTAATAGATTTGAAGAAATAGCATTTAAAAACGACAGCCTATTTAGCACTTACAGTAATGATGAGTTGCTTAATCATTTTGTGATTTTTAATTTAAAAGGTATCACTACTTCCTCCTATAACAACTCCTATTTTGAATAGTTTGTTATTTTTTAAAATGAAAGAAGATACCCAATTTCAAAGGTAGAAGTTGTTGAAGGCTTCACTAATTTTGGCTGGAAATTCTCAGCGTACGGTCCATCTCATTCAGAGTGGGGAGACACGGTAAAGTAATGAATAAAACAAATAAAAACACAAAACTATGGAAATATTGGCCCCTTTTGATTTTTCGCAGGAGTCCATCTACGCAGTACAATTTGGTGAACAAATTGCAAGGGCAACGGGCTTCAAACTGAAGGTTTTACATTGCATCAATTTACCGTCCTATCCCTACTACGAATCAGACAATGCCAAATCGCTCCGCAAGTTACTAAATCAAGATGCAAATGTTGCTGTTACCAACAAATTAAAGTTAATACTTGGATCTCTTCCTGACGTTGAAATAAGTGAAGGCTGCGCATCATCTGCTATCCTAATAAAGAATGCCAGCGATGACATCCGGTATATGATCTTGGGTTATAAAGAGCAACATTTTCCGAATAAAATCGGATCTACTGTAAGAGATATTCTCCGTTTCGCAAAAGGATCTGTTTTTTCAGTGAAACGAGCAGTAGATCTACAATCCATAAAGAGCATATTACTTGTGACAGATTTTCAAAAAATACCGGTAGAATCTGTCTCTAATGTGAAGTTGATCCAGGAATTGAACAAGGCGCATTTGAATGTACTCTATGTAAACAGTCAAGACAACTGGCAGACAACGAGAGAAACCTATGGCAGAATGGATGAGTTTTGCCAAGTGCACGATTTGCAGAATATCTCCCTTGATGTGATCAATGACAATTCCTTGGAGTCCGGCGTACTTAACAAAATTTCCAGATCAAAAGTAGACCTGATCGCAATGAAGATTAATAGTTCGAATGAAAAACTGAATTTAAGAGAAACGCATTTGAGCGCAGAGAAAATCATTGATAACACAGATATCCCCATGCTCACCTTTGCTCATACCAGTATCTACACCTAGTAACATTAAGTTGTCTGTTCTAGGGAGACAATCGTACGACATAAGTGGACGGGTTTTCAATTACTGCGAGAATTTTATTTTATGCATAGATTACGCATAATTTTTTCAAAAGCTTTGGTTTATTTCTATTGAATAATAGTATTTGATGGTTTCGCCCGGTTTCAATGTAACAAGATGGAGTTTTTTTTCAATATCTTTTGGAGAATCTTCAAAATCATGATGTGAGACCATGGGCTCAATACACACAAATGGATATCCTGGAGGACTCCAAATATTTATATTTGGAAAATTACCCAGAATCAAACTTAAATAGGGCTTTTTGCCCGAAACGGCCAGACCAATTTTATTGACAGGTACGTCTTTGATGAAAATCCCAGTATTAGGAATTCTGTCATTATCGAGTCTAAGAATTGATTCATCCTGTAAAAAAGGGGCCGTCGAATCCTTTTCTTTTAGAAGGCTATTTTCAATAAGCGCTCTTTGAACGGAGTAATTTTTGAAAAAAAACAGCTCATGGTTTTCTCTGCCATTTGGTTGGCCAGATGAAAGATTGAACCCTGGATGGCCTCCCAATGCAAAATGCATGCTATGCTTGTCGTTGTTTGTGATGGTGTATTCGTTCAAAATGGTATTATTGGTCAATTTATATCGAACTTGAAGAATGAACATAAATGGATAGTTTTTTTGCAACACTTCGTTGTCGGGAACAAAATTTAATAATACCTCATCTTTAGATTTATGCTTAAGGGTCATAGAACTCTCTTTTATGATTCCCATTTTCGGCATGTCGTATTTGGCATTACGAAAATAAAACTCATCGTCCCTGAATCTCACATTGACAGGAAACATTATAGGAGCCCTGTCTGGCCAATATTCACTGTCTCCTTGCCATAGGTATTCAAACTTGCTGATTTTGCCCCATATACTTTGTAGTTCAGCACCTTTGTTGTTAATTTTTACTATGATGCAATCATTTTGTAGCAAGTATATTTCAGAATCCTGACCGCGGACTTTATAACACAATGTTATTAATGAAAATAAAACCGATGCCATTAATCGATAATAAGCGCTATAGCACTTTATTGTCTTATTTGGATTTGATGGCCTCATCAGAATGGGTTTGGTCATAATCAAAATTCAGGTCTGAAAGGCTGAGATTGGAATCAAAAAAAGAAAAGCGCAGACGAGCTGCGCTCTCCTAAAAAAAACTAACTCAAATCAACCTCTTTATTTTATGATTATATTATTATTTATTGAGAGGTAGGTATCTCAAGAATTTAAAGTTTCAATGACGATTCAAAGGTCAACCACGGTTTTTCAATTGATCTTCTCCTTTGACCAATTCTGAATTATGTTTCTGTACCAGGACTTTGATTTGCTCAATGATATCTGTGTGGTCTTCAGCTATATTGTATTTTTCAGATGGGTCCACTTCAAGATTGTATAGGAGCGGGGGGTCATGTGCTTCACGTGCCGGTGGTCCATAGGCTCCTTCGGTTATGAAATGGGCTTTGAACGCCCCCAATCTTACAGCATAAAGCTCATCTCCCCTGTAATAAAACACTTCTTTTCTCTCACTAGGTTTCTTTTCGAAGAGTGTTGGACTAAGGTCTTTTCCATCTATTTGTCGATCATCCGGCAATGGTACGTTTGCCAATCTGCTGAACGTCGTAAACAAATCCATAGTTGTACCTATTTGGGTCACCAAACCTGGTTGAATTCGGCCCGGACACCAAAAAATGCACGGTTCACGCATTCCTCCTTCCCATGTTGACCCTTTTCCTTCTCGTAACAGCCCTGCACTTCCACCTTCCTGGTCCATGATGAGCCAAGGTCCATTGTCAGAGGTGAAGACCACTATGGTATTTCCATCAAGACCGTTATTTTTCAATTCGGCCAATATTTGGCCAACCCCATGGTCTATTTCTTCAACAACATCTCCATAGATGCCCCTATTGCTGGTACCAATGAAACCTTCCGAGGCAAAAAGTGGTACATGTGGAAGGTTATGGGCTAAATAAAGAAAAAAAGGTTTTTCCTTGTTTTGTTGAATGAACTGAATAGCCTCTTGTGTATAGCGTTTAGTCAATGTGTTCTGGTCGGCTGGCCGTTCGATAATTTCGGTATTGCGCATCAGTGGAACGTTGAAGGTGTTTATATCCTTTCTCTCTTCTGACTTCCAAAAATCAATATATCCTTGAGCTGATCTGAATGGTATAATGTTGTCCATGTCATTACTGTAAGGAATGCCAAAATAGTAATCGAACCCCTGGCTTGTTGGTAAATATTCTTCCTTATGCCCCAAATGCCATTTGCCGATGCAAGCCGTTGAGTAGCCTACTTTTTTTAACTGTTCCGCTAAGGTTACTTCATTCTTTGGCAAACCATTGTGAGAATCTGGAAAAAGAACGCGATTAACCCTACTGGTCATCCCATTCCTAATGGGAAGTCTCCCTGTCAATAATGCCGCCCTACTGGGAGTACATACGCTTGACCCTACATAGAAGTTCGTCCATTTTTGGCCATCAACCGCCATTTGGTCCAGATTTGGGGTATGTATGGTAGGATGGCCGTATGAGCTCAAATCACCATACCCTAGATCATCGGCAAAAATAACCACGAAATTCAAGGGCTTATCTTGCCCTTTCAAGTCTTTTGCTTTTTCAGTTTTTTGGTCTGTACAGGCGGTGGTGAACGATAAGATGGCAAGTATCAAAAACAAGTTTTTTTTCATAAACATCATTTTATTCTTAATATTTTATCTTTAGTGCTCATGTTCGAGAGATTAGAATCATAGCGAACAATAATAAACTTTTGAAAACAATATTAAATTGGCAGAAAATATAGGTGAGCAGACCAACTAAGTTGGCCAAACTTCGGTTGCTTTTCTTTCTTGTTATCAGTATAATCGAAAAGAGTAGTAAATGTTTTAATATCCGGGATTTTGTTCCAAATTTGTGTTGGCATCCAGTTCTCTTTGCGGAATCGGATAGAGCACATGGAAATCTTGGGCATTTTTCCCCCTTGCTTGGGCCCTGGAAATCATTACCCCGTGTCTTATTTGGTCTTCTCTCGCATTTCCTTCAAAATAAAATTCCCACTCCCTTTCACGCAAGATGGCATCCCTTAATGATTCTTTGTTATAACTGCCCAAATTCAGAGGAGTAGCCCCAGCTCGGTTTCTGACCTCATTAATAAGGTCAATAGATTCCTGGGTTGGACCATTAATTTCATTAAGGGCTTCTGCCCTTGTCAACAATATGTCAGCGTACCTGACAACAATGATATCATTGCCAGCTGAGGCCCCCACTGCATTTGGATCAAAAGGTAACTTGTAGGGGTGTGACTGGTCATTGCCCAATCCCATTACTAATTCGCCGGTTGCAGTACTTTCCCATTGGGTTATTATTCGGCTAATTCGCGTATCTGTCGACTCAAAGGAGTTTACAAAATTATCGAAAAGGTACGTGCGTGCGGCAAAAACCGAATTGTTGGGAAAAGGTCTGGGATAATCTGGAGGAAAAATCAACGCATTCATGAATTGACTCGCTCCGTTGGCCGTTGCATCCTTGGGAAGTGCCCAAATTATCTCGGTATTGCCCTCGTTCGATATCTCAAAAACATCAGAGTAGTTGGGCAAAAGATTGTAGAGCCCCAAATCTATAAGCTCTAAGGAGATGTCCGCAGCTTTTTGCCACTGTTTTGTGTTTAGGTAAAACTTTGCCAGGACCGACATGCCTACCCCTTTGGATGCCCTTCCAAAAGCGGCAGGTTGGGTTGGTAGTGTGGCAACCGCCTCCAATAACTCCTGTTCTATAAAAGCCTGAGTCTCTTCATCAGTTGAGCGAGGCAACAGGGGATCGTCAGTTGAAGTCCGATAGAGTGGCATCCTGCCAAAAAGCTTGTAGAGTTCAGAATAGGCCCATCCTCTTAGAAAATGGACCTCGGCTTTTGTCCTTTGCCTAAAATTACTTGAAAAGGAAACGTTTTCCAGATTGTCCAAAACTAAATTTGCATCACGAATTGAGCTAAAGTACACTATCCACACAGGTAACAATTGGCCGTGGTTACTGTCCCAAGTGTAATTGATCAAAGATTGCCACGCACTCTCTATGGATCCACCTGCTCCCCATACTTCTCCAGCTGGCATGGTTCCTAAATAATAAGGTGACCAGGATTCATCATCCCCTGACCTATGTGAATAACTATAAGAAGCATTGAGCAAAGTACTGAGTCCTTGTTCTGAGTTCAAGAGTGTTGATGGCGAAAGTTCAGAGAACACTTCTTCATCTAATTGTTCTTCGCAGCCTATCAAGCTTGTCAACACTAAAACGAATATTATTTTAAAATGGTAAGTTTTCATGTTTTGCACATTATTTAAATTATTTAGGCCTAAAAATTGGCAGTAAGGCCTAGTATAATGGTTGTTGCCAAAGGATAACTACTATAATCAATCCTTACATTACTTCTGCCGAATGAATTTGCCTCTGGATCAAAACCAATATAATCAGTAATTGTGAATAGGTTCTGTCCAGTAACATAGATTTGAAGTGCGTTCAGAAAATCAATATTCTGAACCGGAACATTGTACGATAACCTAACATTTTTCAAGCGTAGATATGAAGCATCTTGAATGGTCAATGTATTGACTTTTCCCGCACCGTAAGCATTAGGGTTTACCCCTGAAGGCAATCTTGTGTTTGTATTTTGCGGTGTCCACCGATCCAATAATTGATATGCAAGCCGGTTTCTTCTGAAATTTGCCGGATACAGTGACTCGATCACATTGATATTCAATAGGTCGACACCTGACTGCCCCTGAAAAAAGAAATCCAACTTAAAATTTTTGAAAGAAATAGAATTTTGTATCCCATATATAAAATCAGGATAAGGGGTACCTATAATGGTTTGATCTGCAGGTGTAATGGCTCCATCCGCATTTCTATCTTCAAAAATCGGGAATCCTGGTTGGGCAGTTGGCTGCGGAGAATTTGCTATATCATCTCCTTCCTGAAAAATTCCTGTAACCACATACCCATAATAGGAAGCCAAAGGATCCCCTTTTTGGATAATCGCGGTATTACCAACTGCTTGTACACTTCCGGTAACGATACTTTCAATACGTCCCAAGTCCAATACTTCGTTTTTTATGGCAGAAAAATTCAAGGAGGATTCCCACTTAAAATTATCCGTAACTAAATTCGTGGTGTTGATAAGAAACTCGATTCCGCTATTCTTTACTTCTCCAACATTGCTCAATATCGAAGCATATCCAGAAGAAAATGGCAAGGGAAGTTCGAACAATAAATCTTTGGATTCTTTTGAAAAATAATCGAGACTGCCACTAAACCTTCCACCTGATATTCCAAAGTCTAGGCCAATATTAAATTGTTCGGTGGTTTCCCACTTAAGGTCTGGGTTTGCGATGCGCTGGGGAACGACACTCCCTAAGACAGTACCACCTAAAACAACGTTGGGTCCTGTTCCGAAAGTTAATTGTGAGGCGTAATTTCCAATTTCTTGATTACCTGTCTGACCCCAACTTGCACGTAGTTTGAGTTGACTAAAAGTATCGGGAATAAAATCTTCCTGGTCTAGTTTATAACCCAAGGCAAAGGAAGGAAAATAGCCCCATTTGTTATTCTCTCCAAACCTTGATGACCCATCTGCCCTGATTGAGGCGGTCAACAAAAATTTGTCAAAGAGGTTATAATTTAACCTACCCAGATAGGATAACAGCGTATTTTCTTCCTTTCCACTTGAAAGTACATCAGTGTTGGTATCTCCCAGGGCCAAATTGTTCGTTTTGATATCATCTGT
>LADL02002691.1_pt1 | contig 14776 bp, 13 predicted proteins | sample 619721 | NCBI WGS metagenome assembly LADL02 (sample SAMN03397408, study PRJNA257561) | rock porewater metagenome | biome: terrestrial; feature: Opalinus Clay rock; material: porewater; isolation source: Opalinus Clay rock porewater BRC-3 borehole | place: Switzerland: Mt Terri URL, St-Ursanne ...
GATATCTATGGGAATAAAATTCATGGAAAGGCTGGCACTGCGGACATCCAAAGTGTTCTGAAACTTTGCCGCTCGTTCTTTAAGGTCTGTGTAGCTCAAACTCAAAGCTTTTGATATCTTACAGAGCGAATGCTCCTGGTTCAGCATCACCGCGGCTGTCCATAATTCTTCTGGGATACGGCTTCGGTGTTGCTTGGTTTTGCGCCAGGCAGCAAATCTGGATTGTACTTCTGTCAGGGTAATTTGAGCAAGTGCAAGTGATTGTTCCATCGGTAATCCTCCCATTGGTTTTAAGAAGGATGTCGATTGTAGCAGATCACTTTGGTGGCGTCATGGCAGGCTTGCCGAAAGGACACGACTTATCGCGGCAGTTTCCATTGACAATGCCATATCTGACCTGGAGAAAAACCTGGCATTTGACACCTTAGCAGCTTTGGCCTGGCTCATTCGGGATAATATCCTGGAATTCCGTTTCGCTGTACCCCAAGGAAGCCTGGCGGGCGGAATGTTTCATAGCAAGCTGTCTCTGTTTGTCGATCAGTACGGCAACAGTGTTGCTTTGCATGGTTCGCAAAATGATAGCGAACAGGCTTCGCGCAACGAAGAAAGTTATTCAGCATTCTGTTCTTGGAATGAGGGGGCAAAATGGTATGAGGAACATCGTTATCGTTTTAATCAGACCTGGGATAATCTTTATCCACAACTAAGGGTATTGAAAGTCCCGGAGGCGGAAAGAGAAAAATTAGTTCGGTTTACACAAAAATACTCGCGCCCTTATCCAGCGCCGTCGATAGAAGACATTGAAACCACAATCGAACCTCTAAAGGCATCGTTACGGCTTTCTAAAACCCCGCGTGGTTATCAACAAAAGGCAATTACTGCCTGGGCAGAACAGGGGCGAAGGGGTATTTTTGAAATGGCGACTGGTACAGGTAAGACCATTACCGCTATCTCGGCGGCTGTTAATGTTTTCCAGTTGGAGGGTCGCTTGGCCCTGGTAGTTTTGGTGCCATACAAACATTTGGTCGATCAATGGGTTGAGGAGTTACGGGAGGTCGGTTTTCAACCTATTTCTTGTTATGAGAGCGTTAATCTCTGGAAGAAGGACGCAGCAGAAAATATCAGGGAGTTTAATGCTAAGCTGGTTGATCACCTTTGCCTAGTGAGCACACACCAGACTGGATCCATGGAACCTTTCAGGAAAATACTGGACAGGATTCACCCCCCGTTTCTGCTTTTAGGAGATGAAATTCATGAGTTGGGTGCGGCTAATTATCGAAAAGCATTGTATGAGAGAGCACCTTGGCGGATTGGCCTTTCCGCCACCCCGAACCGGTGGTATGACGAGGAAGGCACCTTGGTATTACGTAACTATTTCGGCGAGACCGTTATCAAATATGAACTCGATCAGGCAATCAATGACAAGGCTCTAACTCCATACCAGTATTATCTGGAGAAAATCGATTTCAATACGGAAGAGATTGCAGAGTATACACGCCTATCCAAGCTGATTGCTCAAATGAGTAGCGATGCTGAGAAAAACCAAACTGCCTTGGAAGGTCTACTACGAAGACGCGCAGATCTAATTGGAAGGGCTGCAAATAAGATCCCGCGTTTACTGGACATTGTTGAAAACCATCGCCAAGTTTGTATAAGAAATGGAGAAAAATTCCAGCACGTCCTGGTGTATTGCAATAAAGGAACTCATCGCGAGGTATTGGCAGCCTTGGCTGGATTGGGCCTGCGTATGCATGAGTTTGTTCATGATGTTCCCCTGGCGGAACGGCGTAAAATCCTCCTTGCTTTTAGTGAGGGCGAAATCGACGGACTGGTGGCCATCCGTTGCCTGGACCAGGGCGTTGATGTGCCAGCCACCCGCCGGGCCTATATTCTGGCCAGTTCCACCAATCCAAGGGAATTTGTCCAAAGGCGTGGCAGAATATTACGCAAAGCCGATGGAAAACAGTTTGCGCAAGTATATGATTTTCTGGTAGGACCATGGAATACAATCGCAGACTTAGGAAAGGATTCGGCCAAGGGCTTGCTCCTGCGCGAGTTGCCACGGTTTGCCGAATTTTCTTTGGACGCCCTGAACTCGCAGGAGGCACGAGACGCTATTTGGGACACTATAATGGACTTGGATTTGGTCGCATCGCTACGTAAACGGCCTTGGGAAGTTTACCATGATAATGCAGCAAGACAAATGGGATCATAGTGATGAGAGATAAGGTAAATATCGAATCGATTCTAGGTCAAATAAACGATCCAGCCATCAGGATCATGGCGGAGCATTCTTTGAAAACCGCCCGCAAGGCCTTAGATATGAGTGAATATTCACGCAAACAGTTTGTTGTCGATGAAATACACAAGATCATGCCCAGAGCCTTAAAGGTTAGAGTTGACCATGAAACTGCATAATATTGAGCTGGTTAATTTCCGGCAATTCAAAGATCGACAGACGATTGACATTGCCACCGATTCGCCGAGAAATGTTTCAGTCATCTATGGTGAAAACGGGCGTGGCAAGACAGGAATTTTCCGCGCCTTAATGTTCTGTTTGTATGGTGACAAATGTCTCTCCCAAGATGAGCTAAGTGGTGAACAAAAAAAAGAAGGGTTGAAGCTAGTCAACGAAGTTACCCTTAAGGAAAATATCGGCACTTCAGTCGCGGCGAAGGTCACCATGGCCTTTTCACATCAAAGCCAAACCTTTCGGATCGTCCGTAGCATCGACGCTCTTATGAAAGAAGACGGAACCATTGTCCAGAATCGAGGGGATCGGGTTGAATTGCAACAAACTGATACAGCGGGCAACACCCTACCAGTTGAAACAGAGCATGAAAAAATCACTGCCCTCATTCAGGAAATCCTCAATTCTCGCTTACGAGATTATTTCCTTTTTGATGGCGAGCGTATCGAACGATTAACTCGTAATACCAAGGAACGGCGAGAAGAGGTCCGGCAGGGCATCAGAGCACTTCTGGACCTAGATGCCATGGAACTTGCTATTGCCGGTCTGAAAAGCCTGACATCGCAAATTGTGAAGGAAATTAGCCATAAATCCACAGGCGAATTGCAGAGAGTAACAACCATCCTTGCGGAACTGAATGCGAAAATTGAAAATCTGGAAAATGCGCAGGAACTTGGCACGCAGGAATTGAAACGGCTTGAACATAAAATCAATGTGATCTCCGAACTGGTAAGCGAGAACGAGGAAACCGCTGCCAAAGAGAAGAAAAGACAAGAGCTGGTCAAAAACTGCCAAAGTCGTAATGACGAAAGGGATGCACTTAAAAAAGAGATGGCTAGTAGCATGAATAAGGGAGCTCATTTGGTGGCCTCAGAACTCATCGAACAACTCCGGGAGGAATTGGAGCTGCGGCGCCACAAAGGAGAGCTGCCGCCTAATATCCGCAAGGAATTCGTTGTAAACCTCCTGGCTCAGGAACGGTGCATCTGCGGCGCATCCCTAGACCAAAATCACCAGAAGGCGCGTGAGTATCTGCTAGAATTCATTGAAAAACATTACACACCAGGTCTTGGTCCAGAGAGCCTTGACCTCCTTCTCTCTTTAAACAGAATTTCCAGTGCCAATAGCGGTCTTGCAGACCAGTTTAATCGATTATTGACCAACAATAAAAAACTGCGGGATGAAATACGGGATCTTGAATCCAAGATTAAACTGCTAAACGACGAGCTTCAGGAAGGGGGAACCAGCATTGATGAGCTTATTCAAGAAAGAAAACTGCTTGAAGAGGATAAGCGCAGGCTGGAGCGGGACATTGAAAGGCACGGAGACGATATTTCCAAAGCACAGAAAGAACGAGAAGATTTAAAGAAGAAAAGCATAGTTTTGGAAAAACAGCAAAGCCAGGTGAATAGTCTTGTCTCTAGACGTGTTCTTACAGAGCAAACACAGGCTGAACTGCAAGTTGTTTATAACCGATTTGCCGATGCTGCCAAAGAAAAGCTAGCAGAACAATCCACCGCAAATTTTTCAAAGCTCGCAGACGATGAGACTCAAAAGGACATTAAGAAAATCAGCATCGACGAAAATTATATGCTGGATGTGCTGAACTGGTCAGGTCAACGCCGACTTGGTGAAATCTCCGCTGGCCAGCGGCAGATAGTCTCCTTGTCATTTATCCTGGCCCTTATCCAGGTCGCTGGCAATCTTGAAGTCCCCTTGTTTATGGATACTCCTTTTGGTCGACTTTCCGGTGTGCATCGAGACCATCTGTTGGACAGCATTCCCAAGATGGCATCGCAATGGATCTTGTTGGCAACGGACACCGAATTTACCGAGGTTGAGGCTCATGCCCTCAGACAGACTAATGCCTGGGGCAAGATTTATGAATTGGTCAAGGAAGGGGAGGGGACAACACGAATAGTAGAACGCGATGTCCACCAGTTTACACCCAAGCGCAAATCAATCTATTGAAAATCTTGTGAGGTACGCTCTTCATGTTGGAATCAACTGAAAACCCCATGGCTTATATAAATAAGAGATGGGAATCCCTTTACGACGTCCTTTGCAGAGGCGATAGCGTTTTCGATCAGATGACTAACCTTTTCACGCTCTGTGCGACCATCGGTCATCTGAATGGGGAGGAAAAAAAACCAGTTGATAAGAAAGGTATTTTTCGGTGGTCCAATCTTAACTCGGAGAGTGATGTATCCATTCTAACTGCTTTGGCCTGGGATGCGAGAGAAAGAGATCTTGCTATTTTAGCCGATAAAAGAAGGATCATGGAGATCGCTTGCGACTATGCCGAAAGCGGTATGCAATATCTCTATGACAATTTTTTCGAGGATTATATGCAGGATGGTCAACTTCTTCGGGCAGAAAAACTGGATGTTGAATTTAATTTGGCGCAGCTTGTTGAAGGATTGAGGCAGAAGCAAAGCATTTTCTGATGGTTCCGGATGCTGAAAAATAAATGGTCAAATAACCAATATAATATAAATAAAAGCTGCGATATAAAAAATCAATAGAAACATGAAAGAATCAATAAATGAATTTTTTTGGATGTGGATATCATCTATTTTTCCCATTTTGTTCGGTAGCTTTTTAATAAAACTATTTAATAATGAATTGGATTACCTAGGAATAATTAAAAATAGCGTTGGAGTCGACCTGATTTTTGCCTATGTTGCGACAATGATATCACCTTTCCTGTATATGTTGTCCAGATGGGCTACAAATCAAAATTACAGAAAAGAACTTAAAAGCATTAAATATTGTGGAACTTGCATTGTTCTTTCTTTTTTTATAGCATTGACTACTACAGCAATTTTTAGTGTAGCGAAAGGACCTGTAATAAAAAATAGTATTGAAAAGCTTGCAACTGAAAAGGAAATATCAAATAACATTCAATTAGAAAACAGACCATATAAAAGCGACAATAAAACTAATTTAAATGAATCTGAAAGAAATATTTCTGAATTTTGGGAAAGGATCGGTTTTAGTAATAAGGTTTTGATAGTATGCTATATTTTAGCATTATTAATTTGGTTTTATTCGATTTATTTAAAAAATCTGGAACCGCCAAACATCGAAACAGATGGTCAAGTTAGAGTCAAGGGATTGATGAATGATGTATCGTCAGTTACGGGTGGTGAATGATTATGGCAACAAAAATTGTAAAATTCCCAGCAATTGAAGTTAGGCAGCAAATTGGCAGTTTTTTTATTGGAAAGATACCTGCTGATAAAATTGTTGCACTTAGTTTTTCAGATGTCCGTAAACTAACAGAGGAAAGGGACATAGAATCTTATTTGGGAATACAAAGACCTCTTAATAAATCTAGAGCCAAAGAAATTCAAGAGTATGTTAAAAACATTGATGCAACATTCCCAACTGGGATTATTCTGAATATTGAAAATAAATATGTATTTTTTGATAAAGCTAATTCAATTTTAGAAGTTGAATTTCCGAGTGGTGAATCTCCTGCAAAAATACTCGATGGACAGCATCGCATAGCTGGATTTATGAATACTGAAACTTGTCAAGCAATTGATGATCTATGCTGGTTTTACCAAGATTCTGAAAGAATACCCTTTGAACTTGTGGTCACAGTATTTGTTGGGTTAGACATGGCTGAACAAGCAAATATTTTTGCTACTGTAAATATTAAACAAACAAAGGTTAGTAAAAGTTTGGTATATGATCTTGAAGCATATTCAAAAACCAGAAGCCCACAAAAAACAGCTCATGAAATTACTCTGGCTTTAAGTAGACATCCGAAAAGTCCTTTCTGGGGAAAAATAAAAAGACTAGGAAAGAAGGAGGGAGCTCACGAGACATTAACTCAAGCTGCTATCGTAGAAGAAATAATAGCTCTTATTTCAAAAGATGCGATGAGAGACAGGGATTTTCTTTTAAGGAAAGAAAAAGGAGCATTCTCTAGCTTTCGGAAAGGCTTGGATCGGTCTAATTTCTCAGATAATCTAGTTTTCAGGAATGCGTTTATTGATGGGGATGACAGTTTTATTCTGAAAACTCTGACATCATTTTTCCTTGCGGTGCAGGAAAGGTGGCCTGATGCTTGGAAGAAAGAAAATGATAATTCGATACTTAATAGGACTGTAGGTGTTAACGCTCTTTTTAGGGTACTCAGAGAATATTGTAAGAAAATTTATTCTAACAACGAGTGTAAAATAATTAATCAATCTGATTTCTACGGTTATTTAAAGGGATTGGAGATAAATGATAATTATTTTGAAAGTTTGGATGCGAAATCCGCCACTATATCTAAACTTTCTCAAGCTTTAATGGGCAATTTTTGATTCATAACGCCCCTAAATCTCCAATTGACTTGACCCTTGCAGTTAATAATTCAACCCCTCTATTGATATGTGCCAAAAACATTTCTTGGATTTTTTCGTCGGGGAGTTCGTCTTCCCGAAGCCTTGTGGTCAATAGCGCGACAAAGATTTGGTCGTATTTACCAAGTAGAGTGTATCGGTTCATTTCCCGGCCAGGTTTTGTGTTTTCGTTTATGGCCGTTGGTAGGCTAGGTTCTTCTAGAGACAAGCAGAAACCAACCCGACAAAGAATATTAGGTGTGATTCCAGTCCTAGCTTTTAGTAACCGAAGCCGGTTGTCTGTCTCGACTGTAAAAGGTATGCGCTGTAATGTTAATCCTGGCATTTTCTGCTTTCCTTCCAAAAATATTCTTCTATTGGTACCGTAAGTTGCTTCTCATTGTTATAACTCAAGTGATAGCAGTGAGATATATCAGGGCTTAATTTCTTATATAATTGTTGATCCACTTCAGTGTCGGTGGATAGCAGAATTACCTGATGGGAGGCCATTGGAAAATAGTTTTCGATCAGATTTCGGCGATGGAAGCTGTCTAGGCGGCCGAGTGGAGTGTCGATAATCACCGGCAGAGGGCGTCCTGAGGTTTTGGCCAAGCCCCAAAGCATGGCGATTGCAAACAACTGTTTTTCACCGGCAGAAAGACTTGTTTTGGTGAGAGCTTTTCCCTTGCTGTCGAAGAGGGCAGTGGCAAACGTTTTCGAGTCTATAGCAATATCGCTTATCATATCGCCTTTGCTTGAGAGCCAATTAAAGCCTTGGACCACAGCTTGGCGAAGCTGGTTAATCTTTTCGATTGTAAGTCTTTGGTGATATTTACTTAGGGCATTCTGGATGTTTTTGACAAGTAAGAACCTTTTTTCGTTGTTATCCTGTGTCAATTGTCGATCAATATGCCTTCTCTGTTCTCGTTGTAAAACGATCAAGTCGTTTTCTTTTTGGGATATTTCAGTTTTTATTTGTTTTTCTTCTTGTTGGAATTTTCCTAAACGTTGGTTTAACAACGAAAGGTCATAAAAAATAGGGAGTGTTTGAGCTTCATCAGGGCTTTTGGCTAGGTCCTCGGTGGATTTTTGTAGTTGCCGCTGCAAGTCGGCCAGTTGTAGTCCGGCTTTTTTGACATTTGGTCTGGATTGATTTTCGGCTTTATCTAACCAACTTATAATTTCATTGGTATTGGCCTCGGATAGACCATGGGATTCGATAGTACTACTGCTAAGATGATCTGCTTTTTCCAAGCGCGACGCAAAGGCGGCCTTGATTGCCCCCTCCACTTGTGAGCGTGACTTTTCATCAAATTCTTTAGTATTTGAAAGGATTTCGCTCTGCACGAGTACCAACTCGTCGCGGACAATCGATAAACGCTTCCACTGTTTTTCCTCCTGGAGTTGGGTACGGAGAGTGGTGGCTATGGAAGGGCAGAGAGCAAAAGGAAAGGTTTTCTCACATTCAACTTGAATTTTATTTTCAAGCTCCTCGATCTTGGCCAGAAGCTGGCTCTGTTTAATTCTCAATTCGTCCCGTCTAGTAGCATAGTAATGACCTTCCTGATGCAGACGTTTTTCCTTGTTCTTGATGTCGGCGAACACCCCGGTGATTGAGGTCCGTACCCTAGCCAACTCTTCTAATTTGTGTCCTATTATTTCTTTTGTCCGGCGGATCTTTGTCTCAAAATCTTGCCATGTGTTTTGATCGGCCTTGACGCCACTTTTTTTTATTTCACGGTCTGCGAAAATGGAGAGATCGGCCTTAAGTCTGTCTACGATATCAAGGCCGAGCAGCGTTTTAATGGCATCGGCCAATACCTCGCTTTCGTTGCTATCATCGGCAATGTTTTGTATCTTCTCGCCATCAAAGAAAAAGAGCTGTGAAAGGCGTTCAGGGATAATCTCTTCTACAAAGCCCTGCCAAAAATCATTGGTGACATTTTCCAGCTCATGGCCATCGATTTTGATTTGGAGATATTCTTTTACCCCATTAGTTTTTTTTGCGGTCCAAGATCGTTCAACGAAGTAGGTTTTATGTTCACCAGCAGTGACATAATCAAACTCAATGGAAACTCGGGCAAAATCAGGGGGGATAATGGCCTTGTTGCTTCGATGAATTTGCTCACGCAGGAAATTTTCATATTCGCTTTGACTGACGCGGTCCCCTAGGAATGACTTGCCGTATAAAACAAGCCGGATTGCATCCAGAAAAGTCGTTTTGCCAGCGCCATTTTTGCCGCCCACAAGGATGATTGGTCTTTCCTTGCCATACTTAGCCCGTGGCAGAAGGTCGAGTTCGACTCTATTCGCAAACAGGCCATAATTTTCCAGGATGATTTTGCGTAGAAGCATGCTTTATTTGAAAGGTAAAATACTTATAGCTGGTGTATGCCAATCTTAGAAAGTGCTTCTTTCCGAGATGCCCAGTCTTTTTTTAGGATGGAGTCGATATCACTATAGATGGCCGAGCGTCTGCTCATACCATGTTGGCGTCTTTCCGCATCAAATAGTTGGGTTAGGAGTTCAACTGGCAAGTCATGCTCGGCGCATACCTCTTGAAGGATTTTAAATTCAAGACCGCCTAGACCAGACCAGTCATCCTTTGGTACATCCAAATTTTCCCCGGAAACTTGTTTATAAATCTGTGGCAGGGAATCGCGCCAGTCTCCTTCTTCAAACAACCATAGTTGCCTGATCTTTAGAAGTTCTTCAGGAGAAATCAGTTGTTCATCGGGGTCGGGGCCATTTCTCCTTAGAGCCTCTTGGGTTTCTAGTAGACGCTTGAGAATTTCCTGGCGAAAAACCAGCAAGTACGGACCCCAGATAATTTTATTAATACCACCTATCTCCTTGTACTGAATTTTACCTGAACGTCGTCGCACATCACGGATTTCTTTTTTGCCTTCAGGATCTTGGGTTGTTACCAGCCAATCCCGAAAATCGAGCAGCGGCTGTAGCCATTGCTCTCCTTTGTCAATCATCGCTGTCATGGAGGTATCTTTTGTTACTACTGTGCACGTCCAGCACCCGAATCGGCTGTTACCGCATGGTGGTGAAGACTTATCTATTACAAGAGGACATTCACCATCCTGAGCATTTTTGTACATGGTTAGCAATGCTTCATTATCGTTACCCCAAGGCGAGGGTACAGTAAGAAGATATTCCCAGACTTCTTCAGTGTACCAATCTTCAATCGGCGTAAAGACCCAGGCGTTGGTAAGATTGCTATGTCTTGTCAAATGGTCTCCAACCTTTGTTCGTTTATCCATCTGGCCTGCCCGTGTTGAGCTTTCCGCTCGTCGCGCGCCCAGCACAACCACCACCTCACCATGCGCAGTAATCTTCTCGGTTATGAAGCGATTGGCCGGTTCAATTTTCAGACGATCGGTGCACCAGCGAAATTTGCTGTAAGGTGCAGGATACCCACGACCAATCAGATTAACCCAAAAAGTGTTGTCAGGTTGAGGGGTTACTTTATGAGCTTCGAGCGGAAGTTTTTGTGCTCGAGCGGAAGTGTTGATTCGGTCGAGGGTCGTATTTATATAGTTTACGATTATCGGTGTTTCGACAAAGGTGTCCGACGAAATAACAAAGATCTTCTTTGTAAGTTTTGCTGCGGGAAGCTTTTGCAGGCTCGACCAGACAAGCTGTAAAGTGGCGGATGAATCCTTGCCGCCGCTGTAACCAAGTACCCAAGGCCGGCTGTCTGCCAAGTAGACCGCTTGAATTTTTTTGTAAAGATCTTCAAGATATTCATCGGCAATGGCGCTACCGACCTGATTGCACTGCTTAGACATTTGGACGGCCTTTGGCATAGTTTCTTTCCACTGCTTCTTCCTGTGGATCCAAAGATAACCCAAGGGTATGTTTGATTATATTGGCCGTCAGGATGACATTCTTCTGCGATTTGTTCAGAGTTCCGCCGATCATGGCTCGTCCTTCCCAGAGTTTCGCATTCGCACGTGACCAGTCTATTTGTTTAATTTTCACTAATTGCCTTTGCCAATCATGTGGATGTTTGTTGATTAAGCTGCAACCTGCAATCGCCAATGCTTGCAAGGCAATACCATGGGCATGAACATAGTCGCTACGCAATTCACTTGGCGAGACTTTTCGGGCCGTAGCATCGCCCCAATCCGGAATGTTTTTGGCAACGGTTTGCCAAAAACTAAAAACCAGGTTCTCTTCTTCGAGAGATATCGGTTCCCCATCTTTTTTTTGCAGAAGTCGTTTCGTCGCCTGATAGATACTGCTCAAGGTAAAAAGTTTGCGGGAGCGATTTGAAATCGAGCTTTTTGCCATTTCTGTCATGCCCTTGAATACCTGAATTTCATCACTTAATTTATGACTCAGCCGTGCCATGGGGTCGCGATGATCATATAGGATATTCAATGATTTCGTTGGCCGCACAGCATAACGATTGAGATCAGCGAACATCTGCTGGCTTCGCTTAAGTCCTGCATCAACAAATAAAACAACGGAAATAGTTTCATATTGCAGAGCAGGATTGTCTTTGAGAGCATCTTTGATGGCTGCCAGACGGTGTTGGCCATCGTTAATGATGAATTGGGCATCCATTGGAACACAGAGGGATCCAATCTTGTTTCCTATCGTATCTTCGCCGTATGCTTCAAATTGGACTTCGCCGTCGATGGAGGCGGCAATGGATGAAAAAACATAGCTGTCTTGATTTTCAAGTAGATACTGGGTAATGGGCGGAATTCGAACCTTGTTCATCTCGCGTTGCGCTCGTAATTCCGGCGAAAGATCATTTTCCCCGTTCCGAAACATCGCCGGCAACAACTTCAAAGGACACATGGTCACGTAATATTCACGACCCGCCTGCACTCCACGGATGGCGGGAAAGGAGTGGGTGAATTCACGGGACAATCGTTTACTTTCGAAGTTGTTTTTCATCGATGCCAAAAGAACAATAATACAATTAAGTGAGGTCTATGTCTGGTATATAACATCTTATCGATAGGTGTGGAAGTTAAACTTTAGACTTCCATTCCAAAAATCAAACGTCCCGAGCGGTGGGTTGATGGATTCGGTTGTTCTTGATGAGCCGGGTTCCTGTTTTTTTTGGGGAAGGATTTACGAAAGGGGCGTGTCACCCTTAATGTTTGTGGCCCAGGTATTCTAGAAAATCAAAGGGACCAACTATTCCGAATGGTGCCTGTGTCCTCTTTACCTTTGGATACGCGGTATCCACATCGGCCGGATTGTCGCTCTGCAATTCACAGAGCTTTCAGAAGGTGGTATCTCATGCTGCATCCTTTCTCGCCAAGGATTCGAGTCGCTTGAGCCAGTTGTCAAACAAAGGGCATTCCCGCCGAATCTTATCCAGCCCAATATCCAAGGCTATAAGTGAGCCATGTGAGACTTTGTCATAAGTATGGCAAATCTTGAGAACTCTTTTTGATGGTGCTGTATTTCGTCCATCATTAATGTGCTCTGGAGTCTCGAAATTGCTGCGAATTGTGTTAAGTGAGCTGACGATATCAGGTTCGTCGAACCACGCTCCGAAGGCTGCCGGATCACTGAAGAGCAACCCTTCGAATTCATGAATTATCAGATTTGCAAGGAAGTTTCTTTGTGCAGTATCATCTTGGAATGCCTTTTCAACTGCCTTTGCTCTATCAATAGAAGAACGGGCCGCACCCATTGCAGGAAAATCGGTTGGCAAGCCATAGAAATCCAAAAAGGTTGTTACCCAGGCAGTAGGATCTTCTTTGCATTTTATTTCTATTTGCCGACGGATTTTTCCGTAGGAAGAAACACCGCCCTTACCTTGTGGACCAGTGCGAATAATGATCGGGGTAAGCAAGACATCTATTCGTTGGAAATGTGGACGTAAGACCTCTCTGACAAATACATCTTCTGTTTGCCCTTCGCAGAAGATAAATATCCGGGTCATCGCGATGGCCTCCCGCCCAGAATATTTTTCTGCCACAGCTCACCCAAAGAATACTCATCCAACCAGTTTGCAAGAGATTTCTCATCCAGTCGATGCAGATGTGTCCAGCCTTCGGTTCGATCCGCAACGACTACATCCGCTGCAGAAAATTCATTGAGTAAATCCGTTGACTGGGTAGAGACTATAATTTGCCGTTTCTTCGAGGTGGAGCGTAGCATGGAGGCCAAAAGGTGAATGGCGAATGGGTGCAATCCTAGCTCAGGCTCATCAATTAAAATTGTCTCGGGCTGGTACTCTTCCGGTTGCATGAGCACGGTCGCCAGGCAGATGAAACGCAACGTGCCGTCAGAGAGAAGGTGCGCTTTAAAAGGGACGTCTTCTCCCTTTTCAGTCCATTCAAGTTCAATCTGGTTGGTATTGTCCGGCAAAGGTCTTAATTGGAAATCACCGAAAAACGGTGCTACCAGTCGGACAGTTTTGACTATGCGCTGATAGTGGGATGAATGACGGTCCCTTAACAGAGTGAGAAAGGCTGCAAGGTTGCGGGCATCCGGTCGCAAGTACATATTGTCATTCACGCCATGCCGTTGCTTGACGAGGGCCGATTCACCGGTGTCGTGAAAATGATACACTCGCCAGCTCTTCATTGCCGGGATTGTGAATTGCTTTATTTGCGACGTATGTGTTTCGGCAGCAGATTCAAAATGACCGGAACCTAAGCTCTTATCTCCACTTACATTCCACCACAGGCTTTCGCTTGCGAACATCATGCGATTATCCTGGGTCGGTTCCAGGATGAATTCGTAGCCGTTATTGCCGAAATAAAGCTCTGCGCTCAGGTTTTCAGTTTTTTTCCGGCCGAAATGAAGAAGTGCATCCGGTCCACCTTGTTTGCCGACATAGCGTTGAAGGTTGCCTTCCAACATTTGCTGGATAAGACGGAAGAAGCTAATAAAATTAGATTTTCCTGCACCGTTGGGACCAATAAGGATATTGAGTTCTTTCAATTCCAGGTCACATTCCCGGATCGATTTAAACCCGTGCAGAACGATGCGTGAAAGCTGATTCGGGTTCATATTTGCTTCTCCTTTGTCTGTCCAGATTGATCGTTGGTATTTTCCCAACGGTCCGACCGCTGCAATGTGGAGACTGTGTGCACCATGGAAACCGGAACGGTGCACGCAGTGCACCCTACAAATAACCTCGATTTGAAGTTATTCACGATTTAACCCCCAAGGCATGCCAGTAAGGCCTGAAACCATGCTCAACTACTTGCGCAATTAGCCTTAGAAATGGGTCATAATTGTTTGTGATGTGGGCCAGATCAAGAGCTTCATAATATTCGAGGCGCATTTCCACCGGCAATACTGCGGGTGGGAAGCCGTCTTTCATGAGTTCGAGGTTCATCAACAATCTGGAGGTTCTGCCATTGCCATCGGCAAAGGGGTGGATTTTAACGAAATCCGCATGAACCCGTGCCGCCCGTTCTAAAGGGTGCAAATCGGAAGATTCATTTTTATACCAGTTGATAAACCGAATCATCTCGTCTGCAACATGCAACGCATCCGGCGGGATGTGGTCGGCACCGGAGATAATCACATTGGTTTTGCGGTAGACTCCGGCATTGGCGGTGTCGATATTTTTCAATACCAGTTGATGGAGAGATTTTATCTGCCATTCCGAAAGAGGCTCGTTTTTACGAACCAACTCTTCAACAAAATAAATGGCCTCCCGGTGGTTGATAGCTTCAAAGTGTTCCCGGATGGTTTTTCCGCCTACCGTGATTCCTTCTAAAACAACCTTGGTTTCCTTTAAAGTCAGGGTGTTGCCTTCAATGGCATTGCTATTGTACGTCCAACGGAGAACGAGATCCTCATGAAGGTTGTTCACAATTTCCGGAGGCAGCGGCCTGTAGAAATCGAGCTTTTGTTTTAACTGGTCGAGTTTTTGGAAGTTGGCTATCTCATCCACAATTTTTCTCCGGATTCCGAGAACATTTCATGACTCGCTTGGCCTTGGTCACTTCTGCATTCCGCCGTTCAACCA
>LADL02000719.1_pt1 | contig 14768 bp, 10 predicted proteins | sample 619721 | NCBI WGS metagenome assembly LADL02 (sample SAMN03397408, study PRJNA257561) | rock porewater metagenome | biome: terrestrial; feature: Opalinus Clay rock; material: porewater; isolation source: Opalinus Clay rock porewater BRC-3 borehole | place: Switzerland: Mt Terri URL, St-Ursanne ...
GAGTCGAGGCGAATACCCACCATTTCGTGACCCGCTTCACGCAATTGGAGCCCAACCTGGATCGCATTCCGCACGCCATCCAACGTGTCATAGGTATCTACCAGAAAGACACAATTGTTCGGCATCGCCTCCGCGTATTCTTCGAACGCAGACAGTTCATCGTCGAACGACATGACCCAGCTGTGGGCGTGTGTGCCTTTCACGGGAATCTGAAACAGTTTTCCCGCCAGTACATTGGATGTGGCAGAACAGCCTCCCAGATAGGCGGCGCGGCTGGCGGCCAGGCCTCCATCGATTCCCTGGGCGCGTCTCAGGCCGAACTCCAGCACCGGATCAGATCCGGCAGCGGCACAGATGCGGGCGGACTTGGTGGCGATCAGAGACTGATAATTGACCAGATTCAGGAGCGCCGTTTCCAGCAGCTGACACTGCAGGATGGGCCCTTTCACCCGGACCAGTGGTTCATGCGGAAAGACGACAGTCCCTTCAGGGACGGCGTCGAGATCACAGCGAAGTTCCAGCTGGCTCAGGTAACGTAAAAACTCCCGGGAAAAGAGAGACGCGCCATCATTTCCTTCCAGACCAGCCAGGTAATCAATGTCACTCTCCGTGAATTGAAACTGGTGCAGGTAATCGACCACATACTCCAGACCAGCGGCGATCGTAAATCCTCCCTGAAAGGGATTTTTACGAAAGAACAGATGAAACACGGCTTCCTGTTCAGAACGTCCCGATTTCCAGTAGCCCTGGGCCATTGTCAGCTGATACAGGTCTGTCAGCAAAGCCAGCGGTGTCTGATAGATCTTGGATAGTTTCGACATTGCTTTTCTCCTTGTTAGTGTATTATCGACACTATCAAGAGGAAAGTCAAGCAGTCTCTTCTGATTTCTTCCCGATTATGACGCGGCAAAGCACTGTCCCGCCAATACCAGTGCCGAGACTTCTCAGAGAGTGCGCGGAGGCAGTTTCAACTGGTCTTATGCTGTCAAACGCAAAGTTTTCAGCACCCGCTCTCAGCTTGAGCCATCGGAGGTGACGATTGCCGTTTTCATCTGTCTGGTGTCGACATGTTTTCTCTGCCAGATATTTTTCAGGTAGCGCAGCACGTGTCTGACACTGAAGTAACAGGCCAGCAGACCAAATCGCAGCCAGACTGCAAAACTGACCAGCCACATTAAGACACCGGGATACTGCTTGCGAAAGAACTTGCGATAGAAGCGCATCATCCCCTTATGCTTATTCCACTCTACAAAAATCGGACGAGAACGGCTGCAGGCACCCTGAAAATGGGTGACCTCTGCATCCGGTACGAACATGATCTTCCAGCCTTTTTTGCGAAAGCTCATGCACCAGTCCAGATCCTCACAGTGGAGAAAGTACTCCTCATCGAGGCCGCCGACATCCTCATAGGCCTCACGTGAAACCAGCATACAGGCACCGGAAATCGCTTCGACTTCGATGGGATGATCGGGCACAGGCTGCTGATGGAGATTAAAGTCAGAAAACCAGCGAGGATATTTTCGAGCGAGAAACGATATTCTGAAAACACGAATCAGCGAGCGCCAGGGGGTCGGCATGGTTCTGCGTCCGCCCACCTGTTCGGTCCCATCGTCATTCATGATTCGTCCCCCGACCATACCGATCTCAGGAGAAAGCCCAAAGCATGTGATGAGTTTTTCGATGGTATGGGGTGGCATCCTGCAATCCGGATTCAGATAGAGCAGATAGTCGTTGCGTGACTGTTCTGCTCCACGGTTACAGGCAACTGCGAAGCCCAGATTGGAACCATTTTGTACGTACTGAATTTTGGGAGCATCTGGATATCGTGCTCTCACATATTCGAGACTTTCGTCGATTGAATTATTATCAACAATAATAATCTGCGAGACGGCATCGAGATCCAGCAGGGACTGCACGCAGAGCGACACTTTGTCACCTGAGTTGTAATTGACAATGATAACAGAAACCAAATCTTACCCCTTTCTATCCGAAGACAGTAAGAAAAGCCTGGATAAGATCAGCAACTGACGGAGATTTGATTGCGCATGCAGCCCCAGTTCTGACATTTTTCTGATCCGTTTTACGGGTGAGAGTTGCTGCAGTCGTGCATAGTCTTCAATCAGCTCCAGTTCACCATTAATACAGCCATATTCACGCATGCGACGTGCGAGTGCCTCAGCCTGACGCAGAGAGCCTGTCAGTCTTTTCTGGCCCCCGGTCCAGAACTGGAAATAGTTTGTCTTGAACGGGTTCATCAAATTCGCCAGACTCTTTGCTCCCACCACATTTTTCCCGTGCTGGCGATACTTCAGCAGCGGCTTATCCACATAGGCAATTTTTCCGAACACCGTGGCGCATAATGCCAGCCACCAGTCGAAAATGACAGCTTCTTTCGGGAGTGGGAGTGCCATGTTCAACAAAGGTCGATTGACGAGAACGGTACAGCCTGTCACAAAGTTCTGGAGGAGTAGAACTTTCAGCGGATCCCTGGATTCGTGCCTGAGGCCCTGGTAACGCATGTACGAAGGGGCTATCGGGCCCAGAGATTCGTCAACCAGTTGCATATCGGAATGCACCAGTACTGGCTTTCCCGGCATCTCTTTCTCGATTTGCCTCATCAGCATCAGTTGTTCCTGCAGTTTATCTTCTTCCCAGACATCATCCTGATCGGAAAGAGCTATATAGTCGCAGGCAGAGTCGCGGGCCGATTCCAGCAGGAGCCCGTAATTTCGAGTGACCCCCTGATTACCTTCATATTCGGCAACAAACGAAACACGATCCTCGTTTACAAACAGACACTTCAACAACTGCAGTGAATTGTCTTGCGAATGATCGTCCCGCGCCAGTAGATCCCACCGACTGTGTTTTTGCGAAAAATAACTTTTCACCTGCTCTTCGAGAAAGCGTGTGCCGTTGTAAACGCCGAGCGTGATACTGATTTTAGGCTCATCCATGATGACTTGTCTATTCACTTTTCTTTAAGTCTGACACAATTAGCCTCGTATCGTTTAGCACAAAGTCTGTTAGAGATATTCTGCAAAATAAGGCCGCAATGCAGTCTGTATTTTATACCCGAGATAAAATAACAGACCTGTGACGCCGATATAAATCAGCTCCATCGGCAGATCTGATGCAATCGGTTTCGAGTAAATCAACGAGTTTCGGTAGCCTTGTACAAAAAAGTAGAGCGGATTGATATCCAGAAATATTTTGTATTTATCCGGTACCCGTTCCGCGTGCCAGAAGATCGGAGTGCACCAGAACATCAAGCGTGTTACGATCGGAATGATCTTTGTCAGATCCTTAAAAAAAGGCTCAATGGAAGATAATATCGTGCCCAGAGCAAACAGAAATATGACTTGCAGGCTGAGATAATAGAAGAGTTGTCCCCAATAGAAACTGGGAGTGACCCCCATGCACAGTAGAATCAGAATCAGAAGAAAAATGAACACAAAATGAATCAGCAGGCAGCTGACGATTCTGACCAGAGGCAATACTTCAATTTTAAAATTGACTTTTTTTACAAGAAATCCATAGTGACTGATGCAGGTCGATGATTGTCGTAGCGCATCTGTAAAAAAGTAATAAGAAACCAGCCCACTGAAAACATAGGGGATGAATTCAGTAAGTGGTCCGGAACTTCCACGAACTCCCACCGTAAAGACGAACAGCAGCAATCCCAGCATGACAATTGGATCAAGAAAGACCCAGACTATCCCGAAAGTAGACTGGATATATGATTTTCTCAGATCCTGTTTTGCCAGATCCCAGATCAATCGAGGACTTGATCGAAGATGATTACAATATCGCAAAAAGTCAGGACTGAAAATTGCGTGTCCGGTCAATGGATTTGATAAACTTCTAAGGTAATTCGCCATCGAATCAATATGCTCTATATACTGGAATATTTGTTCTCTTAAAAAGCCTGGTTGCCCGATCAGAAATCTGATTAATCGCACTGAATCAGGAATTCAGCATTGGCCCCCTTAAGCTGCTAACGGGGGAAGTGGCATCAGCTCTCCCGTCTGTTCCAACTCCCGGACATCCTGATCCCAGAGTTGCCCCAGGTCCTTAAGGTAGAAATCGAGTTTTTTGATGTCGTTCTTTTTGAGTAATTCTCTTTCAAATTGATGACTTGAAATGATCTGACTATCATCGTACACCGTCTCGATTCCGAGAAAGGAATTGATCTGATCTAAAACCTGATCGGAACGGAAAACGAGATCTTCATATTTCAGATGAAAAAACATTTCATTATGTTGATTCTGGAGGGCGAAGTTCCAGGCAGCTACCCAGTCCCTGCAGACCGTCTCGATGGTGTCATCCTTCTTCCAGTAATCGAGGCCCCGCCTGGTATTTCGGGTTCTGCGAAAATAGGAGTTAGCAACGTCATACGGATGCCGTGAGATATGAATGATCTTCGGGTTCAGCAGCGACTTTACTTCGTCCCAGTTATCCTCCCAATAGATGGGTTTTTTGTCTCCCAACACACATTTTCCCATCTGATCAGAAAGCTGGTAATTTGAAAGGAAGAGTGATTCTAAAACGGGGAGGCGGGAAACGTCCTTCTTAAACGTATTTCGATAGACATCTTCCCTGGTCCAGTTTTCTTTCTGGCCTTTAGCGCGTTCCTTCTGATTTTTAACGCTAGTGTCCCGGAAGAATAAGCGATCAATACATTCAATCACTTTTCCCAGATTCTGCTCATTTGTCAGAAATATCGAGGGATTTGTATTCAACACATTATTAAGCAGCGTCGTGCCGCTACGGGGACACCCCCCCATGATCAACCACTGAATCTCCACTAGGCAGCCTTTCTGATTTCTACACTTTGTCCCATGTAAATCAGATCTTTATGAAAGACGAGATTTGATTGGACTTTAAACGCTAAAATATCAACGTATCTGGCCAGTACTTGCGGAGAATTATCATGGTATGCAAGGATTGATAAATTCCCAAAATACAGCCCTGCCAGCAGTGAACAACGGAAGGTCCACTCTATCTGAAACTGGTCACCCTTTTTGACAATACGTGTAATTTCCTGCAGTGGATCACTTTCTGCAGCAGTAATCGGAATACTCGTGCTTGACTTGAAATTCATCCGAAAACAGACATTCTCAAAGTCATCCTGAAACGAAACGAGATATTGGATTTTATAGACTTGATCTGTTTCGAGCAGATTGACCTGTTGATTGTTTTCATTGAGAATTTTCAGGCTTGAAAGCGTCACGTCATAGAATTTCTGTTCCTGAACCGTTTTAGCAACCATGTCCGGTTGATAACTGATCAGGTTCTGACTGTTATCGAACAATGTTTCTATGTTTTCCGAAATGGCAACCTGCTTGATCTTTTCTCTCAACTCACAATAGCTGTTCTTATCGGGGCAATTTGAAAGCATCTGATAGAGCGACACGACGTGTTCGGGTTGTCCATCAAAAATAATCTCTCCCTGATCCAGTAACACTGCCCTGGTACAAATCTCGCGCACACTTTTCAAATTGTGTGTCACAAACAGTACAGTACGACCGGATTCGATCAGCGACTCCATCCTCACGAAACTTTTTCGCTTGAACATATCGTCGCCTACAGAAAGGACTTCATCCAGAATCAGGATTTCTGGCTTGATTGAAGTGTGTACGGAAAATGCGAATTTTGACCGCATCCCACTGGAATAGTTTTTGATCGGCTGGTCAATAAAATCACCCAGTTCAGCGAATTCAATGATTTCGTTTTTCGTCTCTTCCCGCTTGTTGACCGGATGTTCGATGAGTGAAAGATAAAAGTCAATATTTTCCCGCCCGGTCATATCAGGATTGAACCCGGCAGACAGTTCCAGGATCGCACCAATTTTACCCTGCGAACTGATTTCCCCCTCTGTAGGATTCAAAACTCCGGAAATTACTTTCAATAAGGTAGATTTGCCAGATCCATTTCGTCCAACTATCCCCAGAACTTCTCCTTTCTGAACATTGAGATTAATGTCTTTCAATGCCCAGAATTTCTTATGGTAATTCCGTTTTAAGGGATGCAAAAACTCTTTTAAGGCATTTATTTTCTTTTGATAGACCTTATAAGCCTTGGAGAGATTTTTGATTTCAATCATATTATCCATGTTGCATTACCTGTGTTCTTTTCAGCGTAGCGTCTCTGTTTCTCATGTTCCTGCTCAATCAGATAATCTTTGCGACCCAAATTAATTCTTTGACTCGATTTCCAGGTTAAGTAAACTCAGGAATAACTTATTAAGTAGAATGAGAAATCCGAATCAGTCAGACCTCCAAGACCATCTGAGTGCATATAATATTTATGATCCAGACAGCCATCGAATAGGGGAGAAACAGCTTTCTAAAACTGATATACATTCTGATAAGAGAAGCATGATTACAACAACGACTGTTTCCAAATCAGGAAGTCCTAATTACTCAATATCAGCCGATTTCGTCAACCTCAATCTCTTGCACTGGATCCCAGCAAATACTTCAGTCCAGCAGCTTTTGTAACTTTTTGATGGTCTGAATATTTTTCCATTGTTTCCAGATCAGGTATACCCGTTTCGCCCCAGGGGCAAACCTGTACACAAGCGTAGTGTGTCTCATGGATCGAGATGCTTGCTGTAATACGATCTCCGCAATTTCATCTGGATGAATATTCTGCATGGCTTGCCTGCAATGAATACAGGTCTCCAGATTACCACAGGGAGTCAGTTCAGATTGTTGATCTCCAATATTGACATGATTTTTATAACCAGTAATTTCAGGAGAAATAAATCCGCCAAAGATAACAACGCCTCGTTTTTTCAGGGCGGCGGCGGCGTGGTGGATTCCTCCTTCCTGTGAAAGAAAAAAACTTGAAAAGTAGAGAATCGCAGAGCTTTCTCTGAAAGATGAGACCTCGATCCCGACTGCAGAACAAAGCGTTTCAGTGGTAAATTTATGTACTGGCTGGATTTGCGTCAGAGAACGGATTTTATCTGAGAGTAGATGCCAGTTTTCCAGTCCCCAGTCTTTATTATCTGAACTGAATCGAGCCTTGACGCTGGGTTCCACAAAAACGAAAGGAAGGTAGGGCTTGATTTTCGCATAAGCGTTTTTCAACTCATCATTCGAAAACAGAATGTTTCCAGGAATCGGTGTGTATTTTTTGAAAACCACTTTCTTCTCAGTAGAAAGTTCATAATTCAGGTAAGGCCGTGATCCTGGATAATTGTCTAAAAGATCAATTTCTTCTGAGGAATCGATTCTTGTTTTAATCAAAGGATTAAATTTCAAGATAGCGGATTTGAATATCCGTTCCTGATTCCCAAACGCCACGTGCTTTTTATTCTGTTTTACATATTCTCGGGCTTCTCCCGAAGCCATAATTTCATCACCGATTCCCATAGCGAGCCCATATTAAAATTCGCAGCATTATGCTGCGTGACTTTGAGATGAATACTGAATTAAACTGTCAATCTTTTTTGCCAGACGTTTTTGTACCAGTTGTCTGTCGACTGTGAGGTCAATACAAAACTCATTGCTGTACCAGTTCAGGAACCGGGCAAACTCGTCTTTTAATCTCGCTTCTGGATAATTACACACATCGGAGTACACCTGATCCAGAGTCGCTGGCGTTGCTTTGACTGTCAGCTGGTCATATTCCACTCGGCCGAAAGTTGCAACCGGCTTATTCAGGAGCAAAGCTTCAAACCCAACTCCACTGTTAATGGTATAGGTTGCCATAGAATGCCTGATCAAATCATAAATACTGGCGTCTGACCAGCGGCAGTAGCTTGAACTCTCCACCAGGCCTTCAAAGGGTTTCATCGCTTTCAGATTAGCCGGATGCTTTTTAAAAACGAGATGGATTTTGCGTTTCGACGCCCATTGCGTCAGACTTTCAATCACTTCCAGTTCACTGACACTCGAGAAATATTCAATCGAATGGTCATGCGGAACCTGACAGGGGAAAAAGAGATACCGTGAAAATGGGATCTGTCTTTTCAATAACAGGTTCAGCTTACTTTCCGATTTTTTCTGCGAGAACTTACTTTGGTTACTTTCTGCCAGAAGTTTCCTGTAACGTGCCGGTATGGAATAGTCAGCAGGATAAGACTGATACTGCTGACACGGATAAACTGAGGCCCCTGCACTCCAACCCATCGGATCAATTGAAAACAGCCATTTCGTCATAACCTGCATATAAAAAGCACAGTTCCCTTTAAGAGTGCCAAGCTCAAAACGGTTTTTATGGGGAACCAGAATCAGATCGGACTCGATGCCATTTATGAACTCAGCAGTAAATTCCCACATCGGCCTGGTAATGATTTGGAGTTCAATCCCCGCCTCTGTGACCGCTGCTTTCAAAAGTTCCAGGAAAGTGGACCATTCATTTCGTATGGCAATCACGTCTGTTGACTGCTTATATTTGAGCAGCGATTGTTCCGAACTTTTTTTATTCGGTAAATCGAGCCTTGGAAACAGGATAGTAATTTTAGGAATTGTTTTAAGCATCGAATTTTAAATTCTTGTCATCCATGAAAGATGCCGGATACAACAGGAATCGTCCCCTCTCCACCGTTTTCTCCATCCCGAGAGGGGAGTTTGCTTCAAATGAGAATCCTGGATCAAATCATTTTCAGTAGTCAATTCAAAGAGGATATAATCACACCAATGAACACTGCCACCCCTACTGGGAGGCTAGGGAGAATATTTAATATCGTCGATTAGTGTCAATGGCAAAACAGTTCGCCAGGTAATTCAGGCAGGCGGTGGGAAATGAATCGGTAGCCGTAAACTTCTGCTGTTTTCAAATTGTCCAATCCTTGATAACTGGTGACAGCCATCAGATTTCAGACAAGCTAAAACATCTTATAACTCAAATCACATATTTTATATTTACCAGGTCGTTGTCCCGGATTGATGCGAAGTTGTTTGATGGAATTGTCCTCATTGATCGAAAAGTAAATCACATTCTTTCCCGAGGAAAGGGTCTCCTGCGAAGTCATTTCGGAATTGAAATTCTTGACTTTGTCAGTGATCCAGGAAACACTAAAGGTTGTGTCATTTTCCGTTTCAATTTCGATTCGTCCGATCAGGCTGGTGGCGGAAGCATTCTTGCCTGTACCGAGAACCATCCAGGGATCATCGCCTCCAGATGCGATCACCAGACTTCGCTCCGCCATCGCAATATCAGTGATGTCATGAGTTGCCTTGAATTCCGAGTAGAGCTGCTCAGCTGAAAATGCCTTCACGGGGGCTAACTGGTCGTTCCAGGTCTTTATCGCCCGGATCAAACGCCGATCATCAGCGCTGCAAATCCTTCGCACGCAGGACGATTCAGCGATTTGTTCTGCCAGCATTTTAGAGAATCTGGCTGCCCCGGAATGAGAAAGGTGTCGAAAATCGGCAAAATCATCGTTAGCTGAAAAGGTATCGAGAATCCCCAGATCAATGAAGGATAATCCTCTCTGTTCCGCCCAGGCAGTCAATTTTTTACTATTCGTGTTGTAATCATCTCTTCTATGTTTGAAATCGATGAACCAGGGATTTGTCGGCAGTGCAAAAAAGACCGGATAAATATCTCGATCTAAAAAGAAACGGGCCATCTGGTCGAAATATTCATCTTTCTGCAGATTTTTTTCCCAGCGTTTGCGGTCTATGGCTGAATAGGAATTCGGGTTCCGCGTTCTCTCTTCTTTTTTCCGTTTCATATCCAAAGCATAATTTTCTGGATTTGCGCGAATGCTTAAGTGCGGGCTGAATCCATCCGACTGCTGGGCGAAAAAGCCAGTCTGAATTACAGAAGAATCATGCATGAGAAAGGATTTGATTGCTTTCCGATACCTGATGGTCTTTAAGGGGCAGAGATCCAGATACGAGGGTTTCTCTTCTGAGAAGCGGGTGAGCGCATAATCAATACCAAACGGGCTCAAAAACACAGGACGCTTGAGATCATTCTGGCCCTGATCCTGCCTGATTTGAGCTACCGAAGGATAGACGTTGTGATATTCAATCAACTGTACTCCGATGAGAGCAACCTTTATTCCTCGAAACATCCGAGTTTCCAGCTTCTTCAGCAATTCATAATTGATCGCGCCGGAAAATCCATCGATACCAAAATTAAAGCTACGGGTATTTATCCCGGATACTCTTAACCGGTCATCAAAAACAACCGGATTCACCCCCCAATGGACTTCGGAATCACCAAAGAAGAATATTTCATGTTTTTCACGACTGCTTTTCAGAGCCTTGATTGTCTGATCCAATGAGATGCTGTTCGTATAAGAAGCATGTTCAAATAAGTAGAAATTGACCCAGAGTTCCACGAGAAGAAGTGGCAGGATCAAATAAATAAATAAAAAGAAAAACTTCTTTCGTAGATGATTCATAACACAGACTCTTGTAATAAATAATCACAATTACGTGAAAGGAAAAACGCCTTTTAATATCGTGATGAAATTTCCATTCAATCAAAACTGAAAATAAATAAACGTTTCTACATCCGCGGCCCCCAGAATGAAGGCACAAATCAAAGACCAGAAACAATAGGAAATTCGCGCCACATTACAGTTAAAGCGGAACTGAAATTGCTGGTTGTTCAGCAGATGAATCGGGATGTGGACAACCAGGAACAAGACCAGTGTAATTAAAACGCTGTAATGTGGTTGCTGGCTGATTCCTTCAGAATGAGTCAGCAGAAACAGCTTGGAGAATACACTGCTGATAGTGGCATAGTCTGTAATTCGAAAGGGGATCCATGCCAGAAAAACAACCAGCATCGTAATCAGCCATCCACACAGCTGATAGCAGGACCTGGCGAGTATTGAATTCAGATTAAAGAGCCCTATCCGGGATTTGACATGCTTGAAAAATAATCTCTCACAGGCCAGCCAGCTGCCATGCATGCCTCCCCACAGCACAAACGACCAGGCGGCACCATGCCATAAGCCTCCGAGCAGCATGACAACCAGTAGATTAATTAACGTCCTGTTCTCCCCTTTCCGGGAGCCTCCCAGAGGAATATACAGATAATCTCGTAACCATAACGACAAAGTAATATGCCAGCGTCTCCAGAAATCCTGAAGACTGGTTGCACAGTAGGGCAGTTCAAAATTCTGAGGCAGCTTGATGCCAAACAGCAATGCCGCCCCCAACGCCATAGTTGAATACCCCCAGAAGTCGCACAGAATCACAATCCCAAAAGAGATGACTGCCAGGAGAGTTTCAGAGAAGCTGGCAAGATTTACATTGCCGTATACCTGACTCACAAAAGGAGACAGATTATCTGCGATTGCGACTTTCAAAAACAGGCCGTTACAGAGCAGGACGCAGCCGTGCAGAAATTGATTACGATCGAATGCCCTGATCTCTTTTAACTGGGGCAACAATTCCTGTGCCCGGCAAATAGGCCCGGCAATCAACTGAGGGAAAAAGCTGACAAATGCCAGATGGGTCACAAGATTTTGTTCGAATTCACAATCTTTACGATAGCAGTCCACAGAATAACTGATCAGCTGGAAAATGTAGAAAGAGATGCCCAGCGGCAATATGATTTCGAATTCCGTCGACAATGTATTGTCCTGAAAATGGTTTGTCAGACTATTGATCGTATTCAGGAAAAAATGGGTGTATTTGAAATATCCCAGCACCAGCAATGATACCGTAGTAACACTGGCTAACAGCAGTTTTGAACTTCGATTCCACAGTAAACTGCCAGCCAGCCAGTGCAGGCAGGACATTCCCACCAGCAGAAAGTAAAGCTGAACGCTCCAGCTCATGTAAAACACACAAGATGAAACAAGTATTAACAGAAGCCGCAGCCGTTGACTCCTGGCAAGCCAGTACAAAGGTACTGTGATCAGCAGCAGAAGGAGAAATTGTGGTGAATTGAATAACATCGTGCTATTTTCTTAAAACGAGCTCATGAAATTCTTTTAGCGGATTCAGAGATTTGACAGTTCGACTTCTGAACCGATCGACTGAATCTCTGATCGTTAAACTGGATCCCAGGACATGCTCAACAAAATCGATCCATTCTAAGTCTGTCATCAACAGTGTCAGTGGTCCGAAATAATCCAGATCTTCCAGATTATTTGCGACAACTGCGACAGGAACGCCACAGAGCGATGAATCTACTGCGATCGTTGAAGGCGTTGTGATCACAGCATCACAGGCCCCCACAATCTGGTTCCCGGTATAAGGTTCCCAGAATGAATCAGACACCTCAACAATATAGATATTCGCAGGCCAGTTGATCGCCAATCGATTATCAGACATCGCTTTATTCAGCCAGACACCTGCATGGTGTGGTTTGATCAGAAAACAGACTTCCGGAAAGTGAGCTGCCGTCTGTTGCAGACTGATCAGAAACTGCTCGCGATATGCATCGTCATAGCGATCCCAGTGTAAATTTTCAAAGACGCCAATCACCCGCTGGTAACCGACCTTTTCCTGTAATTCCTGCACAGTCATTCCCTGTGTAATCTCTTTAAACATCCCCAGAGGAATACAACGGTCTTTAATGCTGCTTTCGATTGCCGGATTTTCCTGAACCTGTTCATTCCAGGTAATAATCAAATCGGAGGCAATCGAGACGGAATGTGCGTCAAAATAAGAAAGCCCCACATTCTCCAGACCATGTTGAAAGGTGATTGTTTTAATCTTACCTTTAGCCTGCATGGCAATGTGATGAGAAACCCGGTGTGGATTCAGATTTGTTTCCGTCGGCAGGAGAATCGCATCAACATTAACCAGGTAGTCCTGATCCCCGTTCAGAATGTGGTTTCTGTCTTTCACTTCGGCTTTCAGGCCTAACTTATTCAGGAAAGACAATACGCGCGGTGACCGTGAGATTAACCAACTGGTAACCAGTATTCTTAAACGGTATGCTTCCTGTTCATGCAGGTATAGCAGAATTGGCTTGACAATTTCTAAATCCTGAATCAAATCCAGAACGACCAGAATTGTTGTTTGCGAGCGAACATCATTCGTTTGAATGTCACTCATCACCTTCTGGAATTTGACGCCAATCGCATCGTCAGAATAATGTAGCGCAATGATCCCTCGAGCCTGTTCCAGATCCGTAGCAGTATTTCCTTCCAGCAGATATCGTCTTAACCCCTTCTCCCAGTCGTCAACGACAATACAGTCGCGCAGGTGTTCCAGACTCTGGAAGTCATCTGCCACAACCGGTGTGCCACATGAGAGGGCTAAAACAACTCGATTGGGAGACTTTGTTTGTGAGAAACTGTCTCCCGAATTTGTAACGATACAAACATCTGCTGCAGCCAGATGGCTATAAATACTGACCGGGTCCCATTCAACGTAAGTGGTTTTAATGGGGAGCGGTTGAATATATGCTTCAAACAGCCTGCGGTCGTTGCTGACGATAATTAATTCAACAGGCACTTCTTTGTTGATTTGTTTCAGAACATCCGCATGCTGCAGAACAGTGGAAATACCAAAGTTCCCATGAGACTGTCCTGAGTTTCCAAACCAGATGACCTTCTTGTAATTCTGCGTCGGCAGCTGATCTGCGGACCGGTTTTCCTGTCCGACATCCTGGGTTTTAACCTGCAGTCCATTAATTACTTTTCGGTAAAATAGTTTATTCCCACCCAGCCTGCGTTTCAGAAACGGAATGATTTTTTGGGGATTATGGAGCGCATACTCCACTCGGTTCCTGAAATGTTTGATCGTAGACCGAGTGCAATACCTGTTGAACAAAGCAGACAAAAAGTTGTTCCCTGCGGATGTCCGCCGTTTTGCTTTGACAGCGATAGCGAGACACTCGTTTTTCTGCGCCTCAGCCTGAGGATTCAGTTCAACCAGTTTGATTAATTCTATGATGTCATCAAGAGTTTCAATACCATCTGGAATAACAGTAATCGGAATTCTGCCTCCAATATGGGCAGAAACGACTTCTTTCAGTGATTCCGTTGGGACCACAATTCGATCAGCAATGTGCTGCATGGAATAGAATCGGCTCAGCAAATGATAGCCTTGTTTCCCCCCCAGATAATTATCAATAAAGATATTATCACAGAGGTCAATGATCACCGGAATTTCAGCCTTTTTGGCAGCCCAGGCAAGATCAAAAGCTGCCGGCGTAAACGCTTTTGCAAAAACAATAGCCTCAATCTCATTGGAAGCAGCTTTAATTTTCGCTGAAACGGCATCCGCATCATCGGTAACCAGACAGGACATCCCCTTCTCAGATGCAGCGCGCGCGATCCACATTGCGCGGTATCTGAAACTGGCCATCCTGATATCAATTTTGGAACTGAACCAGATAATCATGAGCTTGATCCATCAATCCGAAGCATCGTATCCTGACTTTCTTCCTGATCATGAGGCCCAGTAAACTTCGAAATCAGAGTTTACGCAGCCTGCTTTGAACGACTTGAAACATTCAGATTAAGGCCAACCTGTTGAAACAGTTGAAGTACCTGATCCTGAAGCTGCTGCCGGGTAAAAGATTCTTTCAACTTTTGTTGCGCATTAGAAACATAAAATTCACGCAACTGCCGATCATCCAGCAATTGTTCGATCGCCTGCCCCCAGTCTTCACCTGTCTGAACGAGCAGACCATTCTCCGGCAGGATTGAATCCCGATATACGATGTGATCACTTGAGACAACAGCGGTCCCCACAGAAGAGTATTCAACCCACTTCGTATTTGCTTTGACCCGATTGAAATCCAGATCCGCCAGCGGAGTGATTCCAACGGCCCAGTTCAACTCATTCATGGTTTTCATAAAATCAGTATAGCTGCTCCGCACGGGAGGCCTG
>LADL02002094.1_pt1 | contig 14645 bp, 13 predicted proteins | sample 619721 | NCBI WGS metagenome assembly LADL02 (sample SAMN03397408, study PRJNA257561) | rock porewater metagenome | biome: terrestrial; feature: Opalinus Clay rock; material: porewater; isolation source: Opalinus Clay rock porewater BRC-3 borehole | place: Switzerland: Mt Terri URL, St-Ursanne ...
CGTGATGTTCTCCGCCGAGGGTGCCGGTGCGGCCACCCGCATCGACGTCCCCGACGGCCAGATCATCGAGCGCATCGAGGCGTTCTTCGATGCGCGCCTCGCGGCGTTCAAGGCGGCGGGCATCGCGCGCGAGCGGCTGATTCTCGATCCCGGGATGGGGTATTTTCTCGGCACGCGGCCCGAAACCTCGTTCCGCGTCCTTCATGAGCTCGGGCGGCTGAAGGCGCGTTTCGGCCTTCCCGTGCTGATCTCGCTGTCGCGCAAGCTGTTCGTGCGCAATCTTGCCCATGTCAGCGTTCAGGATGCGGGTCCCGCAACCTTGGCGGGCGAGCTCTTTGCTGCGATGAAAGGCGCGGACATGATCCGCACCCACGAACCGGCGCCCTTGCACCAGGCCTTGTCGGTGTGGCAAGCCCTCGCGGGCTACGTGCCCCCGGCGGACTGACCGGAGGCCGGGCGAACCCCCAAAGCGTCCGGGCTTAACCAATTATCGTGCAGGCCGTTATAGTCTTGGGACGACGAAAGCCCGGGTTGGGCACTTCGAGGAGGTCGTAGGTTGAGCAGGCGTTTTTTCGGCACGGACGGCATCCGCGGCAAGGCCAACAGCGATCCGATGACAGCGGAGATGGCGCTGCGCGTCGGCATGGCGGCGGGGCGCGTCTTCACGCGCGGCGAACATCGCCACCGCGTGGTGATCGGCAAGGACACGCGGTTGTCCGGCTACATGATCGAATATGCGCTGACCGCGGGCTTCACGTCCGTGGGCATGGATGTCTTCCTGTTCGGACCCCTCCCGACCCCGGCGGTCGCGATGCTGACGCGCTCGCTGCGCGCCGATCTCGGCGTGATGATTTCCGCCTCCCACAATGCGTTCGAGGACAATGGCATCAAGCTGTTCGGCCCGGATGGATACAAACTGTCGGACGAGGTGGAAACGGAAATCGAGCATCATCTCGAAAATGGCCTGTCCTCGGGGCTGGCGGCGCCGGGCAAGATCGGCCGCGCCAAGCGCATCGAGGATGCGCAGGCGCGCTATATCGAATTCGTGAAGGCGACGTTTCCCAAGGATCTGCGTCTGGAGGGTCTGCGCATCGTGATCGACTGCGCGCACGGTGCCGCCTACAAGGTCGCCCCCACGGTCTTGTGGGAATTGGGCGCCGAGGTGATCGCGCTCGGCGTCGAGCCCAATGGCACCAATATCAACCTTGAATGCGGCTCGACGGCGCCGGACGCGCTGCGGGCAAAGGTGCGCGAGACGCGCGCCGATCTTGGCGTTGCGCTCGACGGCGATGCCGACCGCGTCTTGTTGATCGACGAGCGCGGGCAGATTATCGATGGCGATCAGGTGATCGCGCTGATCGCAAAATCCTGGGCGGCAAACGGCCGGCTGGCGAAGGGCGGGGCGGTTGCCACTATCATGTCCAATCTGGGCCTCGAACGCGCGCTCCACGGCGATGGCCTCTCGCTCGCGCGTACCGCAGTGGGTGACCGCTATGTGGTCGAGCATATGCGCAAGGAAGGTTTCAATCTGGGCGGCGAGCAATCGGGACACATCATTCTTTCGGATTACTCGACCACCGGCGACGGACTGATCGCAGCGCTTCAGGTGCTGGCCGTGGTCGCACAGACCGGCAAGCGCGCGAGCGAAGTGTGTCACGTCTTCGAGCCGGTGCCGCAGCTGCTCAAGAACGTGCGCTACAAGAACGGTTTCAGCCTTGAGGATGGCCCGGTCAAGAAGGCGATCGAGGCTGGCAACCTGAAACTGGCCGACTCAGGCCGCCTGGTCATTCGCAAATCGGGTACGGAGCCCTTGATCCGCGTGATGGCGGAGGGCGATGATTCCGCACTGATCCACACCGTCGTTGACGATATCGTGGCGGCGATCGAAGCCGCCGGGCACGCGTGAGCGGGCGGGTATCCACCGCACCCTCGGATCGTGGGCGAGTTCTCATCATTGCCGGGTCCGATAGCGGCGGCGGCGCGGGCATTCAAGGCGACATCAAGACGGTGACGATGCTGGGTGGCTACGCCGCCACGGCGATCACCGCGATCACGGTTCAAAACACGCTGGGCGTGAGCGCCGTCCACGCGGTCCCGGCCGATATCGTGATCGGGCAGATCGGCGCGGTTCTTGACGATATCGGCGCGGATGCGATCAAGACCGGAATGATCGGGGATGCCGATCTGATCGTGGCGATCGCCGAACAGCTCGCGAACCGTCCCGCGATGCCACCCCTCGTCGTCGATCCGGTGATGGTCGCCAAGGGCGGGGCGTCGCTGATCGGCACGCGTGCGGTCTCTGCGCTCAAGGCCGAACTCTTCAACAAGGCCCGCATCATCACACCAAATATTCCGGAGGCGGAGCATCTGACGGGATTGCAGATCGGCGATGTGCCGGGCCAGAAGCGGGCCGCACAGGTGCTGCTCTCACTCGGCGCGCAGGCCGTTCTCGTCAAGGGCGGGCATCTCGCCGGGCGCGAGATCCATGACGTGCTGCTGACCGATGAGGGATTCGAAACCTTCTCCGCGCCGCGTATCGACACGCCGCACACACACGGCACCGGCTGTGCGCTCGCCTCCGCTATTGCGTGCGGCCTTGCGCAGGGCATGGCACTTGTCCCGGCCGTCACGCGGGCTCGCGAATATGTGCACCAGGCGATCCGTTCCGCACCGGGATTCGGTGCCGGTCACGGGCCGCTCGATCACGCGCATCCGTTGCGCCGCAATACGCACGAGTAGCACCCGCGCCTTGCCTTCCCGGCGTGCCGTTCGCTAAAGTGCGGACGCCTTGGAGGGACGCTCCCGATGCCGATTTTTGCGCTCGCCGTCATTGCGCTTCAGGTGTTCTGCGGTGTGCATGCCGTGCGCAACGGCAATGCGATTCCGTGGCTTTTCGTGATCGTGTTCGTGCCCTTGATCGGCTGCGCGATCTACGTCATCGCGGTCCTTATTCCCGAAATGCAGAACAGCCCCTCCGCGCGGCGTGCGGCGCGCGATGTCGTCAAGATTGTCGATCGCGACCGTGATTATCGTGCGCGGCTGCGTGAGGCGGATATGGTCGGATCGGCCGAGAGCAAGCGGCTGCTTGCCGAGGAATGCCTGGCGCGGGGCAGCGCCGCCGAAGCGGTAGAGCTGTTTGCCAGCGCGGCGAGCGGAATTCATCAGGACGATCCCACACTCTTGTTTGGTCTGGCGCGCGCGCGATTCGCGGCAGGTGATGCCGCCGGAGCGCAAGACGCGCTCGACCGGCTCCGCGAAGCGAACCCGGATTGGCAGTCACCTGAGGCCCACATGATTTATGCCCGTGCGCTTGAGGCTCAAGGGCACCTCGATGACGCGTGCATCGAGTTCGAGGCGCTGGCACGGTATTTCGCAGGTGAGGAGGCACGTGCGCGGCTGGGCCTGATCTACCAGAAGCTCGGTCGCACCGAGGAGGCGCGCGCGCTGTTCGACAACGTGGTCAAGAATGTGACTGGTGGCACCCCGTTCTACAAACGCCAGCAGCGCGAGTGGCTGCGCGTCGCCCAGAGCAACCTGTAAGGTTTTGAACCAAAATCCGGTCGGCCCGACGTGCGGCATAAGGTTCTTCTAATCGGCAGTTGATTCTTAACTCCGACTGTCGTATCCAGCGCGTGGGCCACGCTCCCCCAACGGAGTGCACTATTCTGGAAGGGATAGTTACATGACTGAAGCTGCTCGTCCGGCTGCGCGTCCTGCGCGGCCTCATTTTTCTTCTGGCCCCTGCGCCAAGCGCCCGGGCTGGTCGATCGAAGCTCTCAAGAACGCACTTGTAGGACGCTCGCACCGCTCGAAGCCGGGCAAAGCGCGTCTGCAGAAGGCGATCGACAAGACCCGAGAAATTCTGGGAGTGCCGGCCGATTATCGCATCGCGATCGTTCCGGCGTCAGACACCGGCGCCGTGGAGATGGCGATGTGGTCGCTGCTGGGCGAACGCGGTGTCGACCTCGTTGCCTTCGAGTCGTTTGGCGAGGGCTGGGTGACGGATGCCGTCAAGCAGCTCAAGCTGGCCGACACGCGCACTATCAAGGCGGGCTACGGCCTGTTGCCCGATCTCTCCACCGTCGATACCGATCGCGATGTGGTATTCACCTGGAACGGTACGACCTCGGGCGTCAAAATTCCCAATGGCGACTGGATCAAAGCGGATCGCAAAGGTCTGACGATCTGCGATGCGACGTCGGCGGCATTCGCGCAGGAACTCCCCTGGGTCAAGCTCGATGTCACCACCTTCTCGTGGCAGAAAGTGCTGGGCGGTGAAGCTGCGCACGGCATGCTGATCCTCTCGCCCCGCGCGGTTCAGCGGCTCGAAACATTCGTGCCGCCGCGCCCGCTGCCGAAGATTTTCCGCATGACCTCGGGCGGCAAGCTGATCGAGGGTCTCTTCAAGGGAGAAACCATCAACACGCCCTCGATGATTTGCGTCGAGGATTACATCGATGCGCTGGCGTGGGCGGAAAAGATCGGCGGCCTCGACGCGCTGGTGAAGCGCGCCAACCAGAACCTGGCTGTGATTGCAGATTTCGTTGGCAAGTCGAAATGGGCGGGATTTCTGGCCGAGGACCCGGCCTTGCGATCCAACACGTCGGTGTGTCTCAGGATTGTTGATCCGCGCGTTGTCGCGTTGCCTGCGGAGGCGCAGGCCGCGATCCCCAAGCGGATCGAATCGCTGCTCGACGCGGAAGGCATCGCCCACGACATCAACGGTTATCGCGATGCGCCTCCGGGTCTTCGCATCTGGGCCGGCGCGACCATCGAGCGCTCCGATCTCGACGCGCTGTTCCCCTGGCTCGACTGGGCGTTCGAAACGGCGCTGGTAGAGCTCGCCCGGCCGTAGCTGCATCGGCGCAGGGAGCCCGGCTCCCTGCGCGCCGCTCACCGCATTATCTGTATCCAGACTATCTAAAAGGGGTCAACCATGCCCAAGGTTCTCATTTCCGATAAATTATCACCGGCCGCCGTCGCGATCTTCAAGGAGCGCGGTGTCGATGTGGACATCAAGACCGGCCTTGAGAAGGCCGAACTCAAAAGCATCATCGGCCAGTACGACGGCCTTGCGATCCGTTCCAACACCAAGGTGACGGCGGATGTGCTGGAGGCGGCGACCAATCTGAAGGTCATCGGCCGCGCCGGCATCGGCGTTGACAATGTCGACATCCCGGCCGCGACGGCAAAGGGCATCGTCGTGATGAATACGCCGTTTGGCAATTCGATCACCACGGCGGAGCACGCCGTCGCGATGATGTTCGCGCTGGCGCGCGAAATCCCCGCCGCCGATCTCTCGACACAAGCCGGCAAGTGGGAAAAGTCACGCTTCATGGGCGTCGAACTTACCGCCAAGACGCTTGGCATCATTGGATGCGGCAATATCGGCTCGATCGTCGCCGAGCGCGGCGTTGGCCTGCGCATGAAAGTGATTGCGTATGACCCTTATCTCTCGCCGGAACGGGCGATGGACCTCGGCGTCGAGAAGGTCGATCTCGACACGCTCCTGAAGCGGGCCGATTTCATCACGCTCCACACGCCGATGACCGACGCGACGCGCAACATTCTCAACGCCGCAAATCTTGCGAAAACCAAGAAGGGCGTGCGGATCATCAATTGCGCGCGTGGCGGGTTGATCGTCGAAAAGGATCTTAAGGAGGCGCTCGACTCCGGCCATGTTGCGGGTGCCGCCCTCGACGTGTTCGAGGAAGAGCCCGCCAAGTCGAACATTCTCTTTGGCCACCCCAAGCTGATCGCGACGCCTCATCTGGGTGCCTCGACCAACGAGGCGCAGGAAAATGTGGCGCTTCAGGTCGCCGAGCAGATGGCGGATTTCCTCATCTCGGGCGCGGTGACCAACGCCATCAACATGCCTTCGATCACGGCGGAAGAAGCGCCGCGCCTCAAGCCATTCGTGCGTCTGGCCGAGCAACTCGGCGCGTTCGCCGGCCAGCTCGTCGAAACCAGCATCGATGCGGTCGAGATCGAATATGTGGGCCCGGTCGCAGAACTCAAGACCAAGGCGCTCACCTCTGCGCTGCTGGCGGGCCTGCTCAAGCCGAATGTGTCCGAAGTCAACATGGTCAACGCGACAGTGGTGGCCAAGGAGCGTGGCATTCACGTGTCGGAGACGACCAAGGACGCGTCCGGCATCTACGAAACCTATATGCGCCTTTCGGTGAAGACCGAGCGCGGCGTGCGCAGTGTCGCGGGCACCGTCTTTTCAGACGGGAAGCCGCGTTTGATCCAGGTTCAGGGCATTGCCATGGAAGCCGGTCTCGGCCCGCATATGATCTACGTCATGAATGACGACAAGCCGGGCTTCATCGGCCGCTTGGGCACATTGCTCGCGGAGCGCGGCGTCAACATTGCGACCTTCCAGCTCGGCCGGGTCGAGGCAGGCGGCAAGGCTGTTGCACTGATCGAGGTCGACGGCGATGTGTCGCCGGCTCTGATCGAGGCGCTCCGCAATATGCCGCTGGTGATGGAAGCCAAAGCTCTCGCATTCTAGGGCGGGCGACGTTTGAGTTGAAACGCGGCGCCAGTCCAGGTTTTTGTTTGTCGCAACGCTGCTGCGGAAAGCCGCACACACTTCTCCGCGCGTTGTTCTAGAAAGTCGGTCGAAATGGCGAATGTGGCAGTCGTCGGCTCTCAGTGGGGCGATGAAGGGAAGGGCAAGATTGTCGACTGGCTCTCGGAGCGCGCCGATGTGGTGGTGCGCTTCCAGGGCGGTCACAACGCGGGTCACACCCTGGTCATCGGCGGTGTCACCTACAAGCTGTCCCTGCTCCCCTCCGGCGTGGTGCGGCCCGGCAAACGCGCGATCATCGGCAATGGCGTTGTGCTCGATCCGTGGGCATTCGTCGCCGAGGTTGAGAAGATCAAGGCGCAGGGCGTTGACGTTACGCCCGCGCGGCTGAAAATCGCCGAGAATGCGAGTCTGATCCTGCCCCTTCACCGCGAACTCGACGAGTTGCGCGAGGGCGCGGTGAAAGGCACCAAGATCGGCACGACGAAGCGCGGAATCGGTCCGGCCTACGAGGACAAGGTGGGCCGTCGCGCCCTGCGCGTCCTCGACCTCGCCGACCTTGCGACGTTGCCGCAAAAACTCGAATCCCTGCTCGAACATCACAACGCGTTGCGGCGCGGATTCGGCCAGCCGGAAGTCGACGAAGCGGCACTGATCGCGGAGCTGACGGCGATTGCGCCGAAAATCGTTCCGTTTGCCGCTGCCGTGTGGCGCGAGCTTGACGAGATGCGGCGCGCCGGAAAGCGGATCCTGTTCGAAGGCGCGCAAGGAACGCTGCTCGACGTCGACCACGGCACCTACCCCTATGTGACGTCGTCAAATACGGTGGCGGGACAGGCCGCCACCGGGTCGGGTGTCGGGCCCAGCGCGATCTCCTACGTTCTTGGTATCACAAAGGCGTACACCACACGGGTCGGCGAGGGTCCGTTTCCAACCGAACTCAAGGACGAAATCGGCACGCGGCTCGGCGAGCGCGGGCATGAATTCGGCACGGTGACCGGCCGCAAGCGCCGATGTGGCTGGTTCGACGCAGTGGCGGTGCGCCAGGCCGTCAAGACGGGCGGCATTCAGGGGATTGCGCTGACCAAGCTCGATGTGCTGGACGGTCTGAAAGCAGTGAAGGTGTGTGTCGGCTATCTGCTCGACGGCAAGCCGGTAGATCATCTTCCAGCATCGGCCGCATTGCAGGCCAAACTCGTTCCGGTTTACGAGGAAGTCGAAGGGTGGAGCGAGAGCACCCAGGGCGCGCGCTCGTGGGCGCAACTCCCGGCGACTGCGATCAAGTACATCCGCCGCGTCGAGGAGCTCATCGAGGCGCCGGTCGCGATGTTATCGACGAGCCCGGAGCGCGACGACACGATCCTGGTCAAAGACCCCTTCGCGGACTAAATCCGCCGCTTGGATGCCGGGCGCCAGCGTGTATGCTTGAGCGCATGATCAGGCTCATCCGCGCCAGTGAACGCGATCTTCCCGCCATCTGTGCGATCGAACGCAAGGACGGCTTTGCACATCTGGTTGCGCGCTCCAGCATCGAGGATCATCGAAAGCGGCTGTCGCGCAGCGATGTTGCGTATTGGCTGGCGGGGCGAAAGGGAGACGGGGTCGACGGCTTCGCCATCGTCACGGGACTGAACGACATCCATAACGGGTTTTATCTGCTGCGCATCGCGGTCGCCGAGCCGGGGCGCGGGTTTGGCCGCGAGTTTCTGGGCGCAATCGTCGATTGGGCCTTCACGGATATGAGCGCGCCGCGCTTTCATCTCGACGTCCTCTCTCACAATCTACGTGCCCGGCGCGCCTATGCTGCGTGCGGCTTTCTGGAGGACGGCGTATTGCGCGGCGCTTACGCGATGGGCGACGGCAGCCGCGCTGACCGCATCGTCATGTCTATCCTGCCGCGGGAATTTGCGCAGGCTCGCGCGCCGGCAGATAGTCCTTGAGCAGGACGAAGCGATAACCCTTCCTCTCAAGTCCGTCGATGATGCGCGGCAGCGCCTCGCGCGTGTGCACGCCCCGGCCGTTGATGTGGAAGATCAGGATGTCGCCGGGTTCCGTCCGGGTCAGCGTCTTCCGCACCAGCATGTCGGCGGACTCGAACGCGTCCGGATCGCCTTCGGGCCAGCGCCAGTGCACGGCGCGGTATCCCAGCCCCTCCACGATGGCCAGCGTGCGGTCATCGTAGACGCCGGCCGGAAAGCGGAAGAATTGCGGGACGCGTCCGGTCGCCTTGGTGATCTCGCCCTGCGCGCGCAGCACCTCGCCCCGCACGCGGTGGTCGGTCAGGCTCGGCATGTTGTTGTTGTGGCTGTAGCTGTGGTTTTCGATTTCGATAAAATCGTAGGTCGCGAGTTCCTTGACCTCGCTCGCATTGCCGCGCGCGAAAAGTCCGCCCATAAAGATCGTGAAGGGAACGCGGCGCCCAACCAGATAGTCCGAGATCGTGCGATCGAGCCTGACCGGCGTGAGCGCCTCGCATGCATCGAAGGTGAGTGCGACAACCTTATCCTGCGTCGGCAGGCGGGTGACGACGTCGGCGCGGGCAGGGGCTCCGGCGACACAGAGCGCGAAGAGCGCGAGGCATCCCCTAGACCAGTGATGAGCCCAATCGGAAAGGAGCAACGCGGGTTTCCTGAGATCGGCGAATACGCGAGTCGATGCCTCTCAGGAAACCTCGTTTTCGGCGCGCCGCCAACGTGGCAAAACGCGCAGGCCGTTCCGTCCGGGGCGGTTGCCTAGGCGGGGTCGTCGGCCGTGTCCCGTGAGCCGTCAGGACGGCGGCGGTCAGCCATGAACTGATCGAATTCGGCCTTGTCCTTGGCATGGCGCAAACGATCGAGAAAGTCGCGAAATTCCCGCTGCTCGTCCTCCAGGCGCCGCAGCGTTTCTTCGCGGTATTCGTCGAACGCGCTGTTGCCGCTGGACGAGGGATTGTACCAGCGTCCGCGCCCCGAACGCATGGCGTGCCGCCAGCCGCGTCCATCTCCATGTTTTGAAACCCGTCCGCATCCCATCCGTCCACTCCAATAAAAATAGGCCAGCAGGGCCACGCCAATTGGCCAGAACACAATGAAACTCACGACCAGCAAAGCGATCCATGCCGGTTTGCCGAGCGAGTCGAGCCTGTCGGTGATACCCATCATTCGCCCCTATGTGAATGTTACTTACATTTACATAATGGGAGGCGTGCGGGAGGCTGTCAATAACCGGGGCGCCGGATTTTTTGGGATCGTGCCCGCGCTGCGCAGCACAGATGCGGGTGTTACGCGGCGACGCCTTTGAGCACCAGGCGCGTGTGCAGTTCCACAAGTTCGCGCGGGCTGAGCCGGCCGTCGGGGCGGTACCAGTTACAGATTCCGGTGAGCATGGCGATGATCGCGAACGCCCCGACGCGGCAATCCATGCTCTTGAACAGGCCGGCTGCGACGCCCTGTTCAAGAGTGTCGATCAGGCGCTGCTCATACTGCTCGCGCATCGCCACGATCGTCGCGCGATTCGCGGGCTCAAGACTGCGCAGTTCGGAGTTGGCGATGAAAACCTCGTAGCGCTTTTCCATGTGGTAGGTCACGTGGTGTGCGACGAACGCCGTGAGCGCGGCATGCGGATCGGCGGCACCCGCGAGCGCCTTGTCCAGATTGGCCAGGAGATCCACCATGTGATTGTGGATCAGCGTGTACAGCAGGTCCTGCTTGGTCTTGATGTGGTTATAGAGCGAGCCCGAAACCAGCCCGACGTCGGCAGCCAGCTGGCGCAGCGTAAGGGCTTCGTAGCCGTGCTCGAAGATGAGGCGAAGGCCCGCCTTGCGGATCGCCTCCATCGTCGCTGGCCCATGCGAGCCTGCCGTGCGTGCCATGCTTTCCCCTTCAAGCCACTGCGAATGCGTGCTCTATTTGCCGCATCAAGGTGACCGCTTGCAATGCGCGCGGGCTTAAGGCAGTATCCGAAAAAGAAACGGACGACCGTTTGTATATGGGAGGTTCTTCATGTTGTCAAACCAGATGCCGGCGCTGGACTTTGGCCTTGGCGAGACGGCCGACGCGATTCGCGACGCGGTCAGTTCGTTCGCCTCGGTCGAAATCGCCCCTCTGGCCGCGCAGATCGACCGCGACAACCAGTTTCCGATGGAGCTGTGGCGCAAGCTTGGCGATCTTGGCGTCCTCGGCGTAACGGTGCCGGAGGAATACGGCGGCGCCGGGCTGGGCTACACCGAGCACGTGGTCGCAGTGGAGGAGATCAGCCGCGCATCGGCGTCGGTCGGCCTGAGCTACGGCGCGCATTCGAATTTGTGCGTCAACCAGATCAAAATCAACGGCAGCGAGGCACAGAAGAAGCGCTATCTTCCGCGTCTCGTTTCGGGCGAAGACGTCGGGGCGCTCGCCATGTCGGAGCCGGGCGCCGGATCGGATGTTGTCTCGATGCGTCTGCGCGCAGAGAAGAAGGGCGATCGCTACATCCTCAACGGCACGAAGATGTGGATCACCAACGGACCGGACGCGCAGACCCTTGTCGTTTACGCCAAGACCGATCCGCAAGCCGGTCCGCGCGGTATCACCGCATTCATCGTCGAGAAGGGCTTCAAAGGGTTCTCGACCGCGCAGAAGCTCGACAAGCTCGGCATGCGCGGATCCAACACCTGCGAACTCGTATTCGAAGATTGCGAAGTGCCGGAAGAAAATATTCTGGGCGGCCTCGGGCGCGGCGTGAACGTACTCATGAGCGGACTCGATTATGAGCGTGCCGTGCTTGCCGCAGGACCGCTCGGCATCATGCAGGCCTGCATGGATGTCGTCATTCCCTATGTCCACGAGCGCAAGCAGTTCGGTCAGCCGATCGGCGAATTCCAGCTCATGCAGGGCAAGCTTGCCGACATGTACACCACGCTCAATGCGTCGAAAGCCTACGTCTACGCGGTTGCGCGGGCGTGCGATCGCGGCCAGACGACGCGCAAGGACGCGGCCGGCGCTATTCTCTACGCCGCCGAAAGCGCCACCAAGATGGCGCTCGATGCAATCCAGTGTCTCGGCGGGAACGGGTATATCAACGAATACCCGACGGGGCGGCTTCTGCGCGACGCCAAGCTCTACGAGATCGGGGCGGGAACCTCGGAGATCCGCCGCATGCTGATCGGCCGGGAGCTGTTCAAGGAAACGGCGTAGCCGCCACTCAGGCACGCCAGGTTCATCACACGTCAAACCGGAAGCCGCCGCCATGCCTCTCGTCAGCGCTATCGATGTTCGTTCAGACACCTTCCGCTCCAACGCGCATGTCATGCGCGAACTCGTCGCCGACCTGCGGGAAAAGGTTGACAAAATTCAGCTTGGCGGCGGCGAAGCGGCGCGCGCCAAGCATGTCGCGCGCGGGAAGCTGCTGCCACGCGACCGCGTCCGTACACTGATCGATCCCGGGTCGCCGTTTCTTGAGTTCTCGCAGCTCGCCGCCTACGGCATGTACGACGCTGACATTCCAGCCGCGGGGATCATCACCGGGATTGGCCGTGTGTCGGGGCGTGAATGCGTGATCGTGTGCAACGACGCGACGGTCAAGGGCGGCACCTATTATCCGATGACCGCAAAGAAGCATTTGCGGGCTCAGGATATCGCGCGTGAGAACAATCTCCCCTGCATCTATCTCGTTGATTCAGGCGGCGCCAATCTTCCCAATCAGGACGAGGTGTTTCCCGATCGCGACCACTTCGGCCGTGCGTTCTACAACCAGGCCCAGATGTCGGCACTCGGCATTCCCCAGATCGCGGTCGTGATGGGTTCATGCACCGCGGGCGGCGCCTATGTCCCCGCGATGTGCGATGATTCGATCATTGTGCAGAACCAGGGAACGATCTTTCTGGGTGGTCCACCGCTGGTGAAGGCCGCGACCGGCGAGGTCGTTACGGCGGAGGACCTTGGCGGTGCCGACGTCCACAGCCGCATCTCCGGCGTGGTCGACTACACGGCGCAAAACGATTCGCACGCGCTAGGCATCGCGCGGCGCATCGTCGGCAATCTCAATCGCGTCAAGTCTCCCTCCGTCGCACTGCGCGCGCCGGTCGATCCGCTCTACGACCCCGAGGAGATCTACGGCGTCATCCCGACCGATCTGCGCAAGCCCTACGACGCGCGCGAAATCATTGCGCGTGTTGTCGACGGCAGCGAGTTCGACGAGTTCAAGCAGCTCTACGGCCCGACGCTGGTGACCGGCTTTGCGCATCTCTATGGTTACCCGGTCGGTGTGATTGCGAATAACGGAATTCTGTTTTCCGAAAGCGCGCACAAGGGCGCGCATTTCATCGAGCTTTGCGCGCAGCGCAATATCCCGTTGATTTTCTTGCAGAACATCACCGGGTTCATGGTCGGCCGAAAATATGAATCGGGCGGTATCGCCAAGGACGGCGCCAAGATGGTGACGGCGGTCGCAACTGCAAAAGTCCCCAAGCTGACGGTGATCGTCGGGGGCAGCTTCGGGGCGGGGAATTACGCCATGTGCGGACGCGCATACAGCCCGCGGCTCATCTGGATGTGGCCCAACGCGCGCATCAGTGTGATGGGCGGCGAACAGGCGGCGTCGGTGCTCGCGCAGGTCAAGCGCGACGGCATGGCTGCCAAGGGACAAACCTGGCCCGCCGAGGAGGAAGAGGCATTCAAGGCTCCGATCCGCACGCAATATGAAGCGCAGGGCCACCCGTACTATGCCAGCGCTCGGCTATGGGACGATGGTGTCATCGATCCCGCCGATACGCGGATGGTGTTGGGGCTGGGTCTCTCCGCGGCACTCAATGCGCCGATCGAGCCGACGCGCTTCGGCTTGTTCAGGATGTAGCTCATGAGCGACGCTCTGACATTCGACAAAGATGCACGGGGCCTGGCGACGGTCACGCTCAACCGCCCGACGGTTCACAACGCGTTCGACGATGTGTTGATCGGCGACCTCACGGAGGTTTTTACCGCCTGCCAGAACGACGCCGATGTGCGTGTCGTGGTGCTCACCGGCACTGGAAAGAGCTTTTCGGCCGGTGCGGATCTTGGCTGGATGAAGCGCATGGCGGGCTATACCTACGACGAAAATCTCGCCGACGCAGCTGGGCTCGCCCGTGTGATGCGCGTTCTTGATCGACTCCCCAAGCCGACCATTGCGCTTGTCAACGGCCCGGCCTATGGCGGCGGCGTCGGGCTGGTCGCGTGCTGCGATATCGCGATCGCCTCGCAGCGCGCGAGCTTTTGCCTGTCGGAGGTCAAGCTCGGGCTCATCCCGGCGGTGATCAGCCCTTATGTGGTGGCTGCGATCGGGTCGCGTCAGGCACGGCGCTATTTTCAATCAGCCGAAGTGATGAGCGCGCAGAAGGCTCTCGAATTGGGACTTGTGCATGAAGTGATCGCTCATGAGGAGCTCGAAGTGGTCAAGGAGCGCATCATCGAGGCCCTGTTTTCCGGCGCGCCGGGCGCCCAAGGGGAAGCCAAGCGGCTTGTATTTGATGTGGATGCGCCGCTGACGGACGAAATCATCGCCGAAACGGGACGCCGGATCGCGGGCCAGCGGGCCTCGCATGAGGGCCGTGAGGGGATCAGTGCGTTTCTCGCCAAACGTAAACCCGACTGGCAAACCAGGAGCGAATGACCGTGTTCTCCAAGATCTTGATCGCCAATCGCGGCGAAATCGCCTGCCGGGTCATCAAGACCGCCCGGCGCCTCGGGATCAAAACCGTCGCGGTCTATTCGCAAGCGGATGTTGATGCGCGCCATGTCGCCCTCGCGGACGAGGCCTATCTGATCGGTGCCGCTCCGGCGCGCGAGAGCTATCTCGTTGCAGAGCGCATCCTCGAAGCGGCGAAAAAGTCGGGCGCGGAAGCAATTCATCCCGGTTACGGGTTCTTGTCGGAAAATGCCGGTTTCGCGCATGCGTGCGACGAGGCCGGGATCGTTTTCATAGGCCCCCCGCCGGCGGCGATCCGTGCGATGGGATCCAAATCGGCGGCAAAGTCGGTGATGGAGCGCTCCGGCGTGCCCCTCGTGCCGGGTTATCACGGCGCCGATCAGGACGAGGAGAAGCTCGCGGCAGCGGCGGCGCGCATCGGCTGGCCCGTGCTGATCAAGGCATCCGCCGGCGGCGGCGGCAAGGGCATGCG
>LADL02001420.1_pt1 | contig 14595 bp, 9 predicted proteins | sample 619721 | NCBI WGS metagenome assembly LADL02 (sample SAMN03397408, study PRJNA257561) | rock porewater metagenome | biome: terrestrial; feature: Opalinus Clay rock; material: porewater; isolation source: Opalinus Clay rock porewater BRC-3 borehole | place: Switzerland: Mt Terri URL, St-Ursanne ...
CGCCTGGCGATACAACGGCAGGTGATCGGCATACTTCGAGACCAGGACATGCGCCAACAGCCCGGCACCAGCGAAGCTCCGCACCAGCGGTCGTGACGGCGCCGGCGTTTGCACCACGGTCGAACACGCGCGGCAGCTCATTTTCGGCCGCACATGACGAATGACCTTGAAGCGCGCCGGCACGTACTCGAGGATCTCAGCGACGTCCTCGCCGAGCTTGCGCAGCTCACCGCCGCAGGCCGGGCAACGACACGCCGTCGCATGCACCAACGTCTCGCGCGGCAGATGCGCTGGTAACGGTCGACGTGCCGGCTTGCGCGGTACGCGCGATGAGAGCGGTGTCACCGTGGCTGACACCGGCGTTACACTCGCTTCACCCGACAATGCGTCGAGTGCCAACTCGAGCTGCCGGATCTCAGCCGCCAGTTGCTCGGACGAGCGACCAAACTGCGTGCGACGCAAACGCGCCAGTTGGATTTTCAGGCGTTCGAGCTCTAGACGCTGTGCCCGCACCAACGCTTTAAGCGCGTCAACATCATCGGGTAATGTTTGCTCGTTTGCCACGCCTGTATTTTAACAAACGCGATCGGCGTATGCAGCTATTTTATGCGGCAAATTGCGGTGTTTTTGTTCGTTGCGGATGGCGCCAATCAATGCCTTTCCAACAGCATCGATAACTGTGCGCTGGTTAATGACACAGCACCGGAGGTGGCTTGTGGCCACACGAAGTAGCCGCGCTCGATGCGCTTGGCGAACAGACACAGACCATCGCCGTCCCACCACAAAATCTTGATGCGGTCACCACGGCGGCCACGAAATACGAACAGATGACCGGAGAACGGATCTTCGCTCAGCGCGAGTTGCACCAGTGCAGCCAGACCATCGAAACCTTTACGCATATCAGTGACACCGGCTGCCAGCCACACGCGGGCACCGGCTTGTGGCGTCAGCATCGACCGCTCAATGCCTGGCAAACGGCAGTCACCAGCGGCTCCTCGACTGCACCGCGGATCCAGAGTCGGGTTCCGCTCGGTAGTTCGATTTCGATAACACCGGCGGCAGCAGTTGGAGACGCAAGCCCCGTTGGCGGTGCGTGATCGGCAGTGACCTCAGTGTTCGCCGGCATCGTCACAACCGGCACGAGCACGGACGCCCGAGTGCGCGACGATAACAATCCTTGCTCGTAGAGACGGCGCCAGCCGAACAACAGGTTCGCGTTGAGCCCGTGCCGTCGCGCAACAGCTGCCACCGACGCCCCCGGCCGCATGGCTTCTTCGACTATCGTCTGCTTCTCGGCCAGTGAGCGCATGACACGCTTCACTTTCTGGCGCTTACCCGCTTCATCCACTGTGTCCATTTATCCTCAAGCGGACACGTCCACCGTGTCCATTTCTGATCGGACACGTATATTCTCGCGGCGTCACATCAGGCGATAGGCGGTACTGACCGGACGCTTACGGATGAACGACGCAGTTATCCGTATTCATTCACGTGTACTCCGAACTGTCCTTGCCGATAAAGTCAGGCGATCATCAGGCTCATCCCCGGCGTCCTTCGCCACACCGTCGATTTCTGCTTCCGCTTCGTTGGACAAACCGAGTTGCGGGCTTTCTTCCGACACCCGCTTGCACTTCGCCCCGAGGCCTTCTGCAGCGAACTGACTTCCAACCGCAGCCGTTTCATCTCTCCTTCGCGCATCGACCGTTGCGGCGCACTCGTGAATCACTTGTCGGCGACCGCAGGCTGCCGCACCTTGCTATAGGTTCAAGGGTAATTCGTAAAACCTAGTTGTCGCGTACTGCCGTCGATTGAGATAAACGCGTGGTCAGTCAGCGCGGGAGGGCCCACAATTTGCGGGGTCTGAGGAAGTCTAGGATCACGGTTACGGTCGACGAGCAACGTTGCAAAATCAAATATTTCGCGGATCGACAATGCGCCATCGCCATCCAAATCGTTTGCTTCGCTGAAACTACGAATGATCGAGTATGTGAATAGCCCGTGGCCGGCTGCAGCGTATTCTTGCGATTCTTCGCCGCCGGCCGAGGCCGCGAGCAAACCAAACGCCGAAGACGCGGAGCGTTTAGCAAGGCTACCAAAATTGTACGTCCCGCCGATTCTACTGGCTTGGCATGTATCGACGATGAGGTAGCGGCGCCCAGCAGTTTTTCGCAACGTTGAAAAGAAGGTTTGCCAACTGATCAGGGAATCAGGGCGGGATTGACGTCCAGAAAGCGTGTCGACGATATCTGATTGTGCCGCATCCGCCGGTACAAAATAATAGTTACCAGCTTTATCACTGATTCCGTGAGACGCGAGGAATAGCATCACCGTATCGGAGCCTTTCGCGTCTTTTAAGAACTCGAGTCCCTTGTTTATAGCTTTGCGCGTCGGCGTGTCTTTACTGTTGTCGGATATTGTCAGGGTGTGAACGTTTCGAAATTGCTTGGTTATTGCGTCTCCGTGCATCGTGCGTGCGAAAGCTTCAGCGTCGGCGGCGGCATAGTCAAGCTGCCATTCGTTCGGCAAGCCCTTGAAATTGCTTGTTCCGATTGATAGGACATACAAATCATTATGGAATTTTTTCGGATCTAAGTGCCCGGCCTTTAATGTAGTTTCCCATACGCCGATTGAATGAGCGGTGGCGACTTCAACGCGAATAGCGTTTTCCTGCGCCACCACTGGCATTTCGATTTCCCAACGGAAGTATTGCTGTTCACTACCGCGCAACTCTGTCTTATTACCAGATAGCTGTGGAATGTCATTAACAAATACCCACGTGTCCAGCATGTCGAGCTGCGATTTGCTCGCGCTGATTTCAAGCCTCATTTTTATCGATCCGCTCATTTCGGTAAGTGTCGCACGACCGTTGATCGCCGGTGGCATCACCTGCCGAAGGTTGCGAACATCGAAAACCGAGCTACCGAAGTTTTCAAGGCTCACGAAGCTGTCGACTGGTGTTAAACCACGGTTCCTTATCCAAGCTTTTACGATGTCCGGCCGATACAATAGGCGTTCGAGTTGCACGGCACGGATAAACTCGGGTGTTTTATCGACACCGTTGTTCAGGTGCCATCCAATCAACCGATCCCCGTACGGCGAAGACATGTAATAGCCTGACGGGATCCAAGCTATCCATTCTTTGGTAGGCGCATGCACGAACAACCGCATGAGTTCTTCGCCGTCGTCGAGACGATACCAACGAAGTGTGCCATCGGAGAGCGCTGCGACGACTATTCCCGCCTCGCGGCTTGCTTCGACATCCCACGGCACTGCACTAATCGGATTTGCCCATAGCCTCTTGCCACTTTTCTCGAAGGCATAAAGCGTCCATTCCCCACCGACAACGATCATTTCACCATCATTCGTGAAGTCGAAAGATCGCGGAATCTCGTTCATCTGAAGCTCAAGATCGAGCGCGTCGATAGAAAGGAACCCCAGGGTAGTATGCAGGCCAGTGACGATATGATCTAAATTCTTAGAACCAATGTCCTTCGAAGTAACCGCAGCGCCAGAAAGCGACACCGAATCCATATTGAATTCGTACCGTCCCCCCCCGCCTGAGATACTTACGCTCTCGCCATTTTTTCCAATTCGCAGGGTATCCGCGACGTTCGAGTTGATTATCCCAGGAGCAACTCTTTCCACAATACGGCCCAGATTCATAGTCACGATACCGAGGCTTGGTTCTTCTGTAACGTAAGTCAGTTTATCGTCAGGGAGGGTGAGCAACCCCGTTATCCGATCCTTTGACACGGCGATCTTATTGATTAGCTCTCCGGTTTCCGACTGCCATCGATAGATTTCGTTATCAGGATTGGGAGAACTTCCAGTTGAGCCGACCTTTACTGCGCCGGCCGTGTACAGACTCTTCCCGTCTGTCGACCATGCGACTTCCGCAAAGTTTTGTTGTGCTTCATTGATCGCAGTGATAGTAACTAAGGTACTCAAATCAAGCGCCGACAAAACTTCCACTATAGGAGCATTCTGCATTCCTACCGCTAACCTGTCGCCATTCGGTGACCAGCGAGGTGTCACGAGCTGCAATTCCTTTCCCAGTGTTTTTCGTCCGCTCAGCCGCAAGTCTTCATCGTAGATCCGCACCTTACCGTCTAGCGCTGCCACTGCGAGAACCCCGTCCTCTCGGAATTGCATACTAAGAATGCCATCCGCGTATTCATTATCAACTAGGAGCACTCTCCCCGTACTAATCTCGACCGCATAGAGGCCATTTCCAACGCCTAAACATCCCACCAACAAAAAGCGACGATTTGGGGAGTACGCTAGAGCGCCTATAGCAGCAGGAAAACCTGAGATGACTTCGGCTATCTCATTAGACGTTAAATCAAAAACCAGGACGGTCGACTCTGCGGATTTATCCGATGCGAGGTTTCCGGCTACCGCAAGATAACTTCCGCTGCGGTCCACGGCGAGGCCGTTTATCTGACCGAGATATTGGTTATCTATAGGTACGCGGAACACTACTTCAAGGCGCAGATCAGAAGAATCCCAGACGCGAATTGTTTTGTCATGGCCCCCGGTATAGATGTAAGACCCATCTGCATCGCGCGCAACGACCTGGAGAGGTCCAGTGTGTTCTCCCGCTTCGATTCTCAATATCGGCGCAGGACCGATATCGGCCTGACAGGCCATCGACAGTGATCCGATGAGAGAAAGCGAAAAAAACAATCGACTGCATCTGCCCGACGCGAGTCGCTTACAAAGATGGTGTATCGTTGTGAACGTACTGAGATTGTGTCCGGTACGGCCGGATTCTTGTCTTAGTCGTTGACGAACCTTGCCGGCATGTGAAATCGGCGACGGGCGTCTTCTATATACGGAATTCACTCCGGTTCGCGAACCCTATAAGCCCTGGCTACAGAGGCAAGCTAGAAGCGGGGAAAACGCTATCAATTTTGCCGTCGTCATCCGCTGTTTCGTTCTGCCATTCGAATATTCCGGACTCGAAGTACAGTGAGCCCAAGCCTGCTTCGGTGGCTTCAGGCGAGAGTCCGACTACATGCATGGGGAGCGAGAAGATATCGAAGCTCGCGCCCCATACTGAAGGCTGAAGACCGAGATCCGCATAATCTGCCACACCGGCACCAGAAATAATTCCGACCATCACGCCTTCTTCCGAAAAACGCTCGGCGCGCAAGACCGATTCCGTATTAGAAGGCGCGGATTCAACTATAGAGTTGTTGGCAGGCGGTTCCACCGCGGGCGTCGGTCCACCGTTAGTAGGTGGCGGCGGCGGGCGGATGTTACCCCCCCCAGGGTTACCGCCAGTTGTCGGGGGCTCCTGGGGCGGTGTCACCACCAGAGGCGGGGCGGGAATGTCATTCAACGGTATATCGTTCAGCCCAGTTAAAATCTCGTTTCTTCTCGCGGTGTCAGAACTCCCTGCCGGTACCAGTTCGACACTAATATTAGGTGGTGTAGGTTTAGTACCGGGGTTAGGATCTGACGGATGCGCATTCAATGTAACGGTTGTAACAACATTTGAAGAGTACTCTCGCGAAACTGTTACAAGATCAGCTAGGAGGTTTGACAATTCAGAAACTGAGACAGGAGGGGCTCCTTCGATAATATCCCCTCCGGCGGTAATCGTGATTTCGGTATCGACGTTTTCCAAATCTGTCAGAATACCTGCCCCATTGGGGAACTTGACATCGCCGCCGGTGGAGAGCTCTACCTTCGCTTTCGCGGCGATGTATTCAAAGACCTCGATGGTCCCAGTCCCGGTCCCAGGCTTATTTACCAGCGGGCCAAACGTGGTTACATCGTCTGCGATAGTAAGGGTATGTTTACGGTCGTTCACGTTTTCTTGCGTAGTTGCGGGGAGCACACCGAATATCATAGTGACTATATCCGGGCCGCTCGAATTCTGTGAAGTACCTCGGATGTTGTTAACCGACAAAGTGCCGCACGTAGGCGATTCGCAACGAATAGATATACTGGAGCCGTCGGATACGATATTGGAAATAGTAGCGTCGCGTCCTGTAATTATTTGAACGTCGCCGGTTCCGCTGTATAAAACGGTGCCACTGTTCATCAAGAAGTCGCGCCCCGCGGTTGCCGAAAAATTTCCATCGGGCAGGTAAACCGAACCCGCGGTGCTTGCGTCGGGTGTCGTTTCTCCTAATATTATATCGCCCCCCGAAACTAGGCTTAACCAAGCTCCGCTCGGGGTTTCATTTAGATAACGCCCGTCGATGGTGCCAAGGATCTGAATCAGGTCAGTAGCACTGAAGCTCACATTCGTACCATTCCTGAGCAGTTCATTAACTGTCGATACCTTAAGCCTTGACGTGGTGCCGGGATCGTCAATTGACTCTATAACGCCACTCGCAGGCGCATCTACGGCACCAACCGCATCGTCTCTGTCCACAATTACCTTCTCAGGATCTAGTAACAACGTGCCGGGTTTGCCATTGTTTGCGGACGCGTCAACTTGGCCGTCAAAGGTGAGTTTCCGCTTCCCTGAGACTTCTACGATCCCACCGTCGCCTGATTCCGCGCCGCCACGGGCCGTGATTGTTCCCTGAAAGGTCGTATCGCCGTCGGCAAAAATCACCACCTTGCCGCCGCTGCCGAGACGTGTGGCATCTGCGGATATTCGGGCGCCGGTTTCCATAACCGTCATGGAGGCATTTGGCAATGGGCCTTCTCCTTTGTAAGAGCCACCTAACTCGACACTGCCGCCACCTTCCCCTGTCGCGTCGATTTCTGCGCTACTCGCGATCACGATCTGATCCGCCGCCGCCGTGACATTTCCGCCGGCTTCGGCCCCCTGTCCGGATACATCAACTTCGCCTGCAATACGAACCTGGGTTCCGGGCGCATATCCTCTAAGTACAATACGGCCGTTAACGGTTTCTACGGTCTGGGCACGAGCGATACCGGAAACGTTTATTACGTTACCTAGCGCTACCGCAGCATCACTCGCACTGATCAGAATGCTGCCGCCATCCGCCGTTATTGTTCCAGTATGTTCTATGCGGGCATTCAGCGTGTCCGCGCTTTGCAGGCGTTCAGCGGTATCGTCATTAACCGCAAAATTGACCAAATTGTCGCCATAGAAGTCGAGCGTAAATTTGTTGCCCGAAGCGAGCGCAACCGTTCCCAGCCGGGCCGAAATCACACCCGAATTGGACACACCCGGAGCGACCAGCGCGACCAACCCACCGTCCGCCGCGGTGATTTCCCCCTCATTGATAATAACGCCAGGATTATCCGAGACCTGATCGAACTCTAAGCGTCCCGCCATGAAATTATCGTTTGAAATATTAGTGGTACTGGCGACGAGCCCACCGACATCGATCTTTGAATTCCTGCCAAACAGAATCCCATTTGGATTGATCAGGAATACCCGCCCATTGGCGGTCATCTTGCCTAGAATTTGTGACGCTTGTGGGCCTGTGACGCGGTTTAACGTGGCGGCAGTGGAATTTGGCTGCTGAAAGTTGACGTGCTCACTTCGCCCGATATTGAAACTGCGCCAGTCGACCGCAGCGCGTTGTGAGTTTTGAACAACATCGAGTCTAGTCGCCGAGTGTTGGTGAATATTCGCCGAGCCCGCGACGACCTTGCCGTCAAGTGGCAGGGCTGCAACCGACTGCGACACCAATAAGAGGTATACCAAAGCTGCAGTGGGGGTGGATTCTTTGCGAATCAGGGGCCCGGCGGACACAGCGTCTTTGAATTTCCAGCTCTTGTAATCCATTACCAGTCCTCCACTGCACGAGCGAATTATTATCCTTGTGGTCACCCGTTTCCAGCGGTTCTTCGTCTTTTTTGTGTTTTTTTTCGATATAGCATCGATCCGATCCATGCGCCTTAGAATGACCACGCCAATCCACCAAAGAGACGGGGATCTGCATCTCCTTCCGCACTGACATCGCGGTTAATCGGCACTGCGACTTCAAGATAGCCGCTAAAACCCGTGGCAAAATTGGAACGGGCGCCGAATCCGCCCGACAGGCCGGATTCGCTGTCTTTCTCGTTTAGCGCACTCCTGCGCCACACCTTGCCGGCATCGATGAAGCCATAAAGCGTATAAGACACAAACCACTGGATCGGTGCGGTCGCCGAATATCGGATTTCGAGTTTGCCCGACACCCCCGAGTCGCCAAGGATTTCCGCCGCATCGAATCCTCGGCCAAAGGCTTCGCCACCATAGGCGAATTCTCTAGGGCTCAATAAATTGCTAAAAGCATACTGGCCGTCTAAAGCAATCAATGCCGACCAACGCGGTGCGATAGACTGGAGGCGGGCCGCATAAACGCCGATAGTGGTGAAGCTCGCGGGTGCGCCCGGCCGAGACGTATCCAGATCGTTAGCCTCGGAGGCGCCAAAGGCATCGATACCTTGGGTGAGCGTTGCGTCTACGAGGTTGACACCAAGAAAACGATCAACAAGGTCGAATGAAACACCGGCACTGACCTCGCGAATCCGGTCTTCTGTTTTAAACGCTGGGCCAAAATCAGGATCGGTTTCGCTATCGAACGCTACGAAACCCAACGTCGCGGACAGATTGCGGGCGCGCGAACGAATAAACGGATGGCTCACTACGACCGATCCTGAAAGTGATGAGGTTGCGAGGCGGTCTAGCGGGGCGCTGGTACCCGGCTCGGACTCTACGGCGGTCGCGTCAACGGTGACTGCGGTGCCCTCGTTACCGAATACTTGGCGATAGCTTGCCTGTAAGAGATGGAGCTCATCGTTTGGCCCAGTGCTAACGTACCGAGCGCTAGTCTGCTCTTCGAGTCCCAGGAGGGAATTCAAGCTGATGTAAACGTCGCCCTGGCCGGGACCAAGGAAACGGCTACCGCGATTGGAAAAAGCGATGCCGCCGTACACTTTGCGCCTGCTTATGTCGACAACTAAGGTCGCTGCCCCCTGATTCGTTTGGGACGGCACTAAAGTTGACGATACCTGGACGCCTGGCAAGTCATTGATCAGAAGGAGATATCGTTCTAATGCGGCCGCTGTTAAAGGGCGCGCAGCCTTAATCTGCTCTGCATAATCTCGCAGCAGAGTGCGACGTCCAGCCACGTCGCCACGTAGCTCAACGGCGTCGACATACCCTTCGATAATTACGAGCCGCACGCCACCATTTTCGATTTCTTGTTCCGGGACAATTGCTTGACTGAGTATGTAACCTGCATTGCGATATTTCACGGAGATGGCATTGGCAAACTTGTAGACGTCGGCGAGTGCGATCTCTGAACCAAACTGATGTGGGAATAACGCTATTAGATCGGATTCCGGAAATGTAGTTGCGCCCTCGATTTGTATCGCGTTGATCACAAACTTGATGGCCTCAGCACCTTCCGGGACCGCGGTACCGAGGGGTCCGCGTGGTTGAATTTGCGCTGTTTCTGGGCGTAATTGGGGCTTTTGCTCGAATTGGCGTTCGATCTGGCCAGGTTGAACAGTGCTTGGGATTTGTTGTTGGGCCAAAGTCCCATGGCTAAGTGCGAACGCGGCGAACACTACGGCTGTAAGGCGTGCTGCAAAAACCCTAAACATGTCGCGTTACCCCTAGTTGATATCCATTCAGAGCTTTCACCGCAATTGGGTCGCAATTGGCAGTCCGTTGGAACTTGCAGTGACGAGGAAACGTGGAACTTAAATTATCATTATTAGAGACATATCGCGTTATTTGAATAATTTTTCGTATGTAGCATAAACTTCAGAAATTCGCCATTGGAGAATGGTCCGATTGTCTAATTTAGGGTCGGCTGGATATTCTTACCAACGGAACTCGGCGCTTTTTTACCGTACTTCGATGTGACCCAGGTCGCATGCCGATATTGAGCGCGAATACGCCGAGCATCATGGTATCAAGGACACGACTCTAAAAGCGCGTAGAGGACCTTCGCGCGGCGCGGTCTCTGGCGTTCGCGCGGCTTGTGCTAGCTTGCTGGCCACGCTTCTCGGCAGCGCAGCCAGTCCAGCCGCGATGTGCGCGCCCAGTTCCTGAATTACCGGGTGGGCGGTCCACTATGGATGTTCGGTGTCCGATGACGTTATTACACAGGTGTCTTGCGCTCCATTATATTTATGACTATCAGGCCTTTAGCACTTGGCAGTCGGATCCAGGAGTATGAAATCACCGAGGTACTCGGTGTTGGAGCCTTTGGAATTATTTATGTTGCAGCCAACTCGTTCTTGTCAGAAACGGTTGCGATAAAGGAGTTCGCGCCGGCGGGGATGACCGAAAGGACCGCAGAGGGGACGCTCGAACTGACGGCAACGACCGATCTGAGCTATTACCAATGGGCCCGCGAAAAGTTCTTAAAAGAGGCTCAGATCCTCCATAGCCTGTCGCAGCCAGTACCCCATCCCAACCTCGTGCGCGTGTCCCGCTTTGCCGAACAGAATGGGACCGCGTACATCATCATGGATTTCGAACAGGGTGAACCTCTGTCCTCAGTTCTTGAACGCGTAGGGACCCTGGACGAATCTAAAGTGAAGGCGTTATTTTCGGGTTTGCTCAGTGGGTTAAAGAGAGTTCACGCAAGTGGCGTATTGCACCGCGACATCAAACCCTCGAACATCATAATTCGCCCGAACGGGGTGCCCGTCCTGATAGATTTCGGAGCGGCCCGCCAGGACATGTCCGGTATCGAAGAATCTATCATGGCCGTGTTCACACCGACGTATGCGGCGCCGGAACAAGTTTCTGGCTTTGGCGACCAAGGGCCTTGGACTGATATCTACTGTTTGGCAGGCGTCGCTTACCGCGCGTTGTTTGGAAAAGCGCCCGTTGCATCGGATGCGCGCGCGCTCGGCCATGCACATATTTCGGCGCTCGAGCACGAGGGTAACGTTTCCCGCGCTACGCGCGTTGCGCTCGATGCCGCACTAGCGTTGAGGGCCGAGGAACGGCCGCAGACGGTAGACGAATGGATAGAGATGCTCGGTTTACATTTCCCGGCATCGGATCCGGATGGCCCAACCCAGGTCGGTCCACGGCCGCTACCTGCTCACGGGGCTGCTGTTAGCCCTGCAGTGCGCGCGTCTTCGGGTGCGCAGACCTCCCAGAATTCAATTTCTATTCGTAAGCCAATGCTCGCCTTGGTTGGCGCGGGTACCGTTATTCTGCTCACATTCGTGTTTTATTTGCTGCGCGGCGGCGATAACGTGCTGGAGGAAGGGGGTACTGCCCAGACGTTGCCGCTGGAACGGGGGAGATCGCCTAGTACCGATGCTGAACTGGCCATCAGTGCATCGGAGAAACCCGGCGGCGTCCAGACGGGCCAAGCACTCGCTCGAGAGATACCGGCAGAGTTACCGTTGGCCGGGTGTGCGAACATACAATTTCTGCGAACCCCGAGCGGTGGTTATCAATTAAGCGGTTACGTCGCGGAGCAGTGGCAAGCGGAGGACGCCCTAACACGCATTCCGAATAGCGAAGCGATTAACATCCAGTCGACACAGCTTGCCATTCTTGGCCCAAGATTTTGTTCGTACCTGGAGTCCATTCGGCAAGTTGTGCGAAACGACGCGACGCTCAGCGCGCCGAAGATACTATTGCGTAGTAGTGACAGCACCCTCCGTAACGGAGATTTTTTAGAGTTCGACATCGTAACGCCGGCCGAACTTGATGGGTATGTTTATGTCGATTATCTTGACAATGAAAACCGGGTGGTACATTTGCTTCCCAATCCGACCATGAAAAACAATCGCTTCACGGCAGGCAGTCGCGTTGCGATTGGTAGTGGCGAAGGCGGGCAACGCCGCTATGAAATCGTACCGCCGCACGGGTTACAAATGATTTTCGTTCTGGTCACCGAACAACCGCTCGATTTCGGGAGGCGGGACGAAATCGAAGATGCGGATAGGTATGAGAAGCTATTCATATTGGCCGCGAGCGAGGCGAGCCGTACGCAATCCCGGATCAGTTATGCATTCGCCGTCGTTACAACGACGCAATGAGCGTAGCAACTGAACGTTTCGCCTAGCGTGCTGAAACTGGGCGCGATGCACGCGCGTGATGCGATCCGGCAATCGCGCGCGATTGGATGCTACCTGCTCAGGAGGCGTAATTTATGGAAAAGATAGTCTGGTTTGTTAGTTGTCTGGTTCTGGTCGCTTCGTTCCCCAGTCAAGATACGGTGGCGCAGAGTGATGTGCTGATACTCGAAACGCCCTCGTCCCAGCAGATCATTCGTGCGCTGGAGCCACGCCCTAAAACGCGCGGAATTCGCCCATTAGATGGAGCTTCCGGGGTCGAGAACACCACCACGAAACTTGCACTGCCAGCCATTCAGTTTGAGTTTGGCTCCGCAACCTTGACTTCCAGATCTCGGGCGACACTCGACGTCCTCGCCGATGCATTATCAAGTGCTGAGTTAGAGGGCGTCTCACTCATCATCGAAGGTCATACAGATGCCATCGGGTCGCCTGAATCGAATCTCAGTTTGTCGCAAGCACGAGCCAAATCGGTAATCAGCTACCTCGTCGGTCAACGTGGAATAGACCCCGACCAATTGCATCCCGTGGGTAAGGGGTTCAACGAGCCTTTGCCGGGCATCAATTCTATAGACGGTCGTAACCGACGAGTTCAAATTGTGCCTAGTGGCGGTCCGCCCTGATCGAATTCCGCGGTGATGCGGTGGATTTTGCTATTCAGATCGTTGCGCAAGAGACTACGATACTGACAAGTGCTGGCAATCGAAAGCAAGTAGCATTCTACTTGGTGATCGATGGTTTGCCCGCGTATAGGAACAAGGTCGTGAAGGACTATTTTGGCCGCGACTCAGGGGCGGCTGACGCTGAATTTCGTGCCGCGTCATGCCCCGGATCTGAATCCGGATGAGCTGGTGTTGACTCAGGCCAAGCGTAGTCATGTGGCGCGGCGGCCGCTGCAAAAGGGCGAGAAACTAGAAGACCGAGTGCATGACCAATCGCAGGCGATCGCGGACAATCCGACACTGGTGCGTGCCTTCTTCAAACATCCGTCTGTAGCCTATATTGCTCACTGCTGGGTACTCGGATAATCATGCTTTACATCATTGATGGAACTGGCCCTTGGCTAGACAGTGTGTACGACTCAGAGATGAGTGGAAGTTTTTGTAGGCAGCTCGCAAGGGTGGTTAATCGCTCCCACTATAACCGTGGGCCCTCGCTGCTGGGCGTGGAACTCGGAAGGATAGTCGGTGACATCTGCCTGCAGATCAGGAAGCAGCCGGGCGACGAGCCGATCTATTTGTGTGGCTATAGTCGAGGCGGGGCCGCTGCAGTTATCGTTGCCCGAGAGATCAAACCTCGTCCTGTTAAGGCGATGTTCCTGTTCGACGCAGTCGACCGCGCGCTCTCCGTCAGCGGCGAAAAGATCAGCGGCAATGTGAGGAATGTCTATCATGCCATGCGCGATAGAAATTTTGCGCGTCAGCATGAAGGTGCAGTGGTGGCGACTCGCGCCGCATTGGACAGGGCCAACACGGCGCTGTCGGCCACGAATGCTGGTAGCCGCATACGGGCTGCGTTCCTAGGGGGAGACGCCAAGGCTACTGCTGAGGTCCGTGAACGCATAAATGCACATGCCGTTCCGCGCAACAAAGACCGTGAACTCAAGTGGAAGTCGCGCAATGACGCCGGACTTTCCCCAGCCAATTTCGGTAACACCGGCGTATCAGTATTGCCACCCGGTGCATATGAGATGGCGAAGTTCGCCGGAAGCCACGGTTCTCTGGGTGGCGTACCGTGGTCGGATCACGAGGTCCCAGGAGACGCCAAGGTCGTGCCACGCATTCGGGCTTGGATGTGGGCCCGACTAGTGAAAGAGGGCGTCCTCCAGACATAACGAACCGCTTACGCGATCTATCTGGCTGACTGCCCGTGGCCGCTTTGTCAGCCTCGTCGTAAGCAGCCCCGCATCTCAGTCCGCGGGTTAGCCGGCGGACATCAAGGCGCCCCTGCAAAGAGGAACTTGAATACCGGAATACCGGCTCCGGGCTTTTCAAACACAAATTGAACTGGCGACCGCGGATCAGTTTACGGTGCAACGCAACGGCCTGTGTTCAAGCGACCGCACGCGGCGCAGTCTCACGGCCGCGCCACGAAGAGCGTTGCGCGAAGGGACGAAAGCCCAAGGACATAGCGTCAATTTTCCAGGACGAGACGAAAGCCGATGCTGCTGAAGCGGGAGACCGTACGCCTCCAGCCGCGGTTCGACACACGCAGGCCCTCCGGACTGTAGCTCCAGGAACCGCCGCGCAACACGCGCTCGATGCAATCGGCTTCCCAGCAACCGCTCGTCCACTCTAAGACGTTCCCCAGCATATCGTGCAGGCCGTACGGGTTCGCACCGAAACTTCCCACAGGCGCCGTTTGTTTCCCGTCCCACTGGCTGCCGCAGCCATCGCAATTTGTGTTGTTGCGTCCAATCTCATTTCCCCAGTAGTAATCCGTCGTCGTCCCACCCCGCGCCGCGTATTCCCACTCCGCTTCCGTCGGCAGCCGGTACCGCTGACCTGTTGTCCGGTTCAGCCACGTGACGTATTCCTGCACGTCGTCCCACAATACATTTATGACCGGACGGTTGCCGCGGCCCCAGCCTGCATCATCGGGCCGATGCTTACACCC
>LADL02001892.1_pt1 | contig 14526 bp, 11 predicted proteins | sample 619721 | NCBI WGS metagenome assembly LADL02 (sample SAMN03397408, study PRJNA257561) | rock porewater metagenome | biome: terrestrial; feature: Opalinus Clay rock; material: porewater; isolation source: Opalinus Clay rock porewater BRC-3 borehole | place: Switzerland: Mt Terri URL, St-Ursanne ...
ACATCACCATTGGAAACACCATAACCGACCCGGAGAATCCCATTCCACTGAGCTTTGTCCGCATCGACGAGCCCACAGTGGCTGTGACCTTTCATGTAAATAAAAGTCCTTTTGCCGGCCAGGAAGGTGGTTATGTCACCTCCCGCAAGCTGGGTGAAAGGCTCCTGCGGGAACTGGAGTCTGACGTAAGCATCAGGATAAAACCCATGGACTCCCCTGACGCCTTTTTGGTTTCGGGCCGGGGCGAGCTGCATCTTTCTATTCTTATCGAGACAATGCGCAGGGAGGGCTACGAGTTTGAGGTGTCCCGGCCCCAGGTAATCGAGCGGGAAATTAAAGGTGAGAAGTGTGAGCCCATTGAAGAGCTGATGATCGAAATTCCCGAGGAATACGTGGGAATTGTAATGGAGCGACTGGGCCCCCGCAAGAGTGAACTTATAAACATGAACCACAAGGGTGACGGCCGGATGCGCCTGGAATTTCACGTTCCCACCAGGGGGCTTTTCGGCTTCAGGTCGGAGTTTCTGACAGATACCAAGGGAATGGGAACTATGCACCACTCCTTCCACCACTATGCCCCGTACCGGGGAGATATACAGACCCGGCTGAGGGGTACGCTGGTGGCTTTTGAAACAGGAGAAACCAGCACCTACGGGCTGGAAAACGCCCAGGAGCGGGGAGATCTGTTTGTAGGCCCGGGGGTGCCGGTATACCGGGGAATGGTGGTGGGGGAACACTCCCGCCCCGGGGATTTGGCGGTCAATGTATGCAAAAAGAAGCATCTTACCAATATCCGAAGCTCCACCTCCGATATGTCAGCCAAGCTGACACCGCCCCGGCTGATGGCACTGGAGCAGTGTCTGGAATTTATCAATGATGACGAACTGGTGGAGATAACTCCCAAATCTCTTCGAATGAGGAAGAGATAAAGCAATCAGAAATCAGCATTCATATAATACTGCCCCCTGTGGATTTGACACTGGGGGCAGTATTGCTTTTCTGTGACATATTTAATTACTTATGTCGCCATAGCTGGTATCAAAAATGTAATTTTTGGAAATTATAAAAATTAATAAGGAGAGGGAGGTTAAGAAAATGCAAACAACTATTGCCTTGGTGGTTAAATTCGCAATTACATTTTTGGCGGCGGTATTATCTTTTTATTTGTTGGATAATAACACTATGGGATGGGTTGCCATCGTAGCCCTTGCCGGTACTGCACTTAATTATCTTTTGGGGGACCTTGTTGTTTTACCCCGAATGGGTAATATAACGGCCTCAGTGGGTGATGGATTAATGGGAGCGATTATTGCTTATGCCTTTACTTTCATTGTACCGGCATTCCGAGTGAGCTGGGCATCCCTGCTTCTTTTTGCGGTACTGATTGTCGTTGCGGAATATGCTTTCCACATGTACCTTAAACGTTCAGAAAAGGTTGCGCCCTGATAATACTGCAATTATTACCAATTCTAATTGACATCACCCTTTAGCAACTGCCTTTTATAGAGAAGGGGCCGGCGTTTTACCAACGTCTGCCCCTTTACAAATTTACAGCATATACGGTAATAATGGCCACCTTATTTTTCAAGCGCACTTAAACAACTCTTTCATATTAACTCTATTTCCCTCAAATTTTATATTATTGTCCAGATTCCTTCGGGTAAACTGAATTTTAAAGCTTTTTTCACGCATCAAAAGTGTCACCAAACAAGAATATATGGCATATGCTGGAACAAAAGCCTTTCAGGAGGTGTAACCATGACTGATTTAAGCAATTGCTTTCCGTTTCTAAATCCCTTAACTGTTACCAATATATTACTGGGCATAATCATACTGCTGTTGCTATTCATAATTGCTATTCTGTTAATCTGTTGATGAGTATGCCCCGGTAAATAACACTATCTTTTTATTTACTCCCGGGAAGGACCATTCCCGGGCATCTTATTGTCTTCACTCCGCTCAAAACGCGGGGTTTAAATAAACGGCAGTTAAAACTGCCGCTTCTTTTTTATACCTATTTTTTCAACGGGTCGCCAACCTTTTTGACTGCTTTTTTATGACTGGCAGTGGCTTCTTTATCCACCGTTATTTGTATTTGAATAACGTCTCCCTCTTTAGCGCCCTTTGGAATTAGCGATTTGGGTATATGGAATATTCTCCGGTTCAACTCTATTAGGGCGTACTCACCTTCGAAGCGGTCCAATATTAACATGGGCATCCCTCCATAATGTAGTATTTCGGTATATAAAAAAAAATACCTTTAATCAAGCTTATGGCTATACACCTGGTAACGATCATGACATACAAAGCTAAAAAGGTATACATAGGCAAATCCGGTTTAGAAGATTCCTGGGAGGTATGTCGAAAGATCTTCCTGGACGATTATTTAATATGCAAAGGCAGGATAATGTAAAAATGCCATTCACCTACATGCTGCAATGCGCTGACGGAAGCTTTTATACAGGATGGACCACTGACCTTGAAGCAAGGTTAAAGGTTCATAACGAAGGCAAGGGAGCACGATACACCCGCAGCCGACTACCTGTGCAATTAGTTTACTGGGAGACACAACCGGGCCGCAGTGAAGCCCAGCGGCGGGAGGCGTTTATACGAAAGCTTAAGCGGGAGCAGAAAGAACAATTGATAAGAAGCTTTAAACTGGGAATAGCAAAAAACAGGCTTCTATTGTGACTGATCGGTATATAATAAATGGTATGGCCTTTCTATTTCAGAATAGCTGCCAGCAATCAGCCGACAGCTCTAATAACCATGAATTTTTATTATATTACGGGAGGTGCCTGAATGGATAACCATACCTCATATAATGGTGGTGCGGAGGGCCAGCCAGGAATTAAAAAAAGAATTTTCAAGGTTTTTGGCCTGGCTTTTGTTGTATTAGCTTTCCTTGGCAAGATTTTTAAGCCACTGATTATACTTTTAAAATTCAGCAAGTTCGGTGCGACATTTATTTCGATGTTTGTTACTGTAATAGTATATTCCATGTTTTTTGGCTGGAAATTTGCCCTGGGTCTGGTTATTTTGCTCTTGATACATGAAAACGGACATATGCTGGCAGCCAGAAAAATAGGTCTGCCGGTATCAAAACCAATTTTTATCCCATTTATGGGGGCATTTATAAGTATGAAGGAGATGCCTAAAAGCGCCAAACAGGAAGCCATAATAGGCATGGGTGGACCTCTTTTGGGGGGACTTGCCTCCCTGGCCTGCTTTTATATATTTGATATCTCCAATGAAACGTACTGGCTGGCCATAGGTTATGTAGGCTGTTTTCTTAACCTGTTCAATCTGGTGCCCCTGGGTTTTCTCGACGGGGGCAGGATCGCCACCGCCATATCCCTGTGGCTTTGGATTCCCGGGGCAATTATTCTGGGTGTACTGGCCTTTAAAATAGGCAGCCCCCTGGTTGTCCTTGTTTTAATACTGGGGCTGTATGAGGGTTATAAGGTCTTTAAAAACAGGCATAATCCCGAGCCCCTGCAGTATTATAAAATAGATCCGTCATTCAGAATAAAAATGGGTATGGCCTACCTGCTGCTGGTGGCGGTATTGGGCATGGGCATGGGAATCTCACTGGAAATGCTGAATAGTTCCGGAAGATTTTAACAGTCTTAAAATTTTTGGTGATTGACACTTTCTTTCTTTTTATCGTTAATACCAGCCCGCTGACTATTCATTACATAGGACACTATTCTGTCGCGGTCCCCGCTTAATAGTTTCCCAAACTGGACAGAAACTTTATTTATGGCGCTATCCTGGTCAATTTCTTCTATTCTTACCACCTGACCTTTTAATGTCAGGGCTTTTTCTCCCCCAGTATCCAGAAGAAAAATCAGTTCATCGTTGGAATCCAGTTTCTCGGCAGTGGTAAAGCAAAGTCCGCCACCACTGATATCAACCAGGCGGTCCTTTTTATAGTGGCTCTTTTTGACGGTAAAATCTCTTTCGGCAGGAATCCACTCAAACTCGGCATCGGTTCTCAGCCTAAACCATTGGCGCTTTTGTTGCTGTCCCAGAGGCCGCCATGAAATCTGGTTTTGGTCTCTTTTAGGCTCCTTACCTTTTCCCAGCCAGAGACGGTTTACTATCAAGACTGCCAGAATGAGGAAAATAATGGCCAGAAATATTATTACACCTCTCAAGCTGAATACCTGCTCACCGCTAAAAGAACTGTTAAAGCTGCGGGAAACATCGTACCAGGTTACCTCGGCCTGGCAGGGCAGGGCAAACACCAGCATTTGAAGCAGCAGAAACACTAAATAACTTGTTTTTCTTCTCATCCCACGCACCTGAAACACCCCCGCATTTTAATTTCCCCCGGGAGAACTATGCTGCTCCCTATTTGATAACCATTTTTTTAAAGCATATTCAATTTTAATAAGATAACCGGTCCTTGATAGTGAATAAATAATTAATGCCACCCAAATAAATGCAAATGATACAAGGTGTGTCCCGGTAAAAGGTTCATGATACATAAAAACCCCTAAAATCAACGCTATGGTGGGGGCAATGTATTGTAAAAACCCGATTGTCGATAATGGCAGACGTATAGCGCCTGCCGAAAACAAGATAAGTGGCACTGCTGTAATAATTCCCCCGCCAATTAAAAAACTCGATACAACAGGTGAATTTACTCCAAATGACCCGGAACCACCTTTGTATATATAGTAGAGATATATCAGTACAAAAGGAGCTATCATAAGGGTCTCCGATGTAATCCCGGCTATTGCCCCCAGCTTAATTATTTTTTTCAATAGGCCATATAAACCAAAACTAACAGCCAGTATAAATGCTACCCATGGAAAAGTTCCATAATTTATGGTCATGTTTAACACACCTATGGCTGCCAGAACAAATGAAACCATTTGCCAAAATGAAAGCCTTTCCTTCAACACGATTATCCCTAACAAAACACTTACCAGGGGGTTAATGTAATAGCCCAGGCTGGTTTCAATAACACGATTATTACTAACTGCCCATATAAAAGTCAGCCAGTTAACACTTATAAAACCGGAGGCCAGGACCAGACTAACAAGTTGTTTTGGTTTAATAATAACTTCGTGCAATTCTTTTAAGAAATCTTTTATTTTTCGGGATGCCAGTAATAAAGCCGCCATAAATACCAAAGACCATAGCACCCGATGGGCCAACACCTCCAGAGACGGGACAAAATAGATAAATTTCCAGTAAATTGGAATAAAACCCCACATGATATATCCACTGGCGGCAGACGCGATACCAATTGTCTGTTCTTTCGATTGCCCGACTTTCATAAAATGTTGCCCCTTAAAAGTAATGAACAAGGTTAATTTTAGGGTTATTTATTATTAATTGCAATAGTAGTTAAGGCACAAAAAAAAACGAGGCCGGATTCAACACATCCGGCCAGGTATCAGCCTATTTTTGTTTGGCCATTTCTTCTTCTCTCAGATACCTTCTGAGAACCTTGCCAACTATTGTCTTGGGAAGTTGGTCCCTAAACTCTACCTGCCTGGGCACCTTATAAGCCGCCAGCTTTTGCTTGCAGAAACCGATTATTTCCTCCTCGGTAGCAGCTTCACCAGCTTTTAGAACAATGAAGGCCTTCACGGTTTCTCCCCGGTATGGGTCGGGCACCCCGACGATAACCGCCTCCTGCACCTTGGGGTACTCAAAAAGAACCTCCTCAATATCCCTTGGGTAGATATTGAACCCACCGGCTATAATCATGTCCTTCTTTCGGTCGATGATGAAGAAATATCCATCTTCATCCATCCTGGCGATATCGCCGGTATAAATCCAGCCATTACGCAAGGTGTTGGCAGTTTCCTCCGGCATATTCCAGTAGCCCTTCATAGCCATGGGACCCTTCATAATCAGCTCGCCCAGCTCATTGGGCGGCAGTTCCCTGGTGCCGGTTTCCACGTCCACTATCTTTACGTCCACGTCCGGGAAGGGCAAACCTATGCTGCCTTCCTTCTGCACGCCGTTAAGAGGCTGGCAGTGTGTGCTGGGTGACGTTTCGGACAGCCCGTAACCCTCCACCAGCGTTCCTCCTGTAAGTTGATGGAACTTATGGGCAACCTCCAGCGGAAGTGTCGCCGAACCGCTTATGCAGTACTTTATTGAACTTAAATCGAATTTGCTTACATCCGGGTGATTGATAATAGCGATGTACAGGGTGGGAACTCCCGGGATTACTGTGGGTTTGTATTTATTTATTGCATCCATCACATCGTTAATGTCAAATTTTGGTAGCAGGACGTCGGTTGCTGCATTGTATATTGCATAGTTCATACCTGAAGACATTCCATAAGAATGGAACAGTGGTATTATTGTAAGCACGATTTCGGTTCCGTATTTAGCCTCGCTAACCCAGGAGCTGGCTTGTAGAACATTGGCCAGAATGTTTCGGTGTGTCAGCATTGCGCCCTTGGAAACACCCGTGGTCCCTCCGGTGTACTGCAAAACCGCCACGTCTTCGGTAACATTGAAATCATACCTGGGAGGTTCTCCGGTGGCCGAAGCCAGCAGACTGTTAAAATCCTGAACCTCTCCGCCGAAATCTGCAACAGGCTGCCCAAGGTGGAATAGAATTGTGCTTTTAAGGGGAGTGAAATCCTTCACAGCTTTAATTCTTGGATAAAGAGCATCGTAAGCTATGATTATCTCTGCCCCTGAGTCATTCAGTATGTGCTCCAGCTCTCTTTCCACATACATTGGATTAACCTGAACCACAATGCCCCCGGCTCTCAGTACTCCATGATAACTGATTATATACTGCGGGCAGTTGGGCGCCATGATAGCAACCCTGTCACCTTTTTTAACACCAAGCCCGGCCAGCGCCGCGGCGGCCCTGTTAACATAAACATCAAGCAGTTGGTATGAAATTTCATTGCCCATGAAAATAATGGCGGACTTCTGGGGAAAATCAACGGCACTCCTGGTAATGAAATCCGATATGATGGTGTTTTCCGGATAATCAAGGCACCTATTTACGCCCTGGTCATAAGACTTGTACCACGGTCTTTCCAAACTACAACTCAATTTGCAGACCTCCCATCTTTATTATCTTCATTGCATTTATGTTTGATCAAAACCGATAAGCCCTTCCAACCTATTAAACATGCAAAGAACATACCATGCTACCCTGAAATGGCGGTAAGCTATAAGCTATAAGCGTTAATAAACCACCGGAGGCATGGAGAGAAATACTCTGTTTTCATCCTCCGTGGTGCCGCTGGCGGCATGGTAACCGCCAGGAAAGACTAATCCGAATCGTTGTAATTGGACATCCTGAACTACACCCCGGCTAAATGGATGAGTCCATGTTTTACTTTATGAACGGAAATTTGAGCATCAGTCATACCAGTACTTATCAAAAAACTAAACACTATTACATAAACAGTTCAACTTTTGTACATGCTCCCCCGCAATTAATCCCTAAGGGTACAAAAAAGGGAGTCTTTGTAAAATAGTAGACAATCCCTTTATTTATTGAAAATGAGTGAAGCTCAGGAGTAGGGGTTGATGCCCCTCCTCCCTGGTGGCAAAATACCCAGCACATTTATCTGTTGAAGGGATAGGGCTATCCGTCCTTGGCATTTTTAATGTTTATTCCCTTTGTTGTGGGGGTGTATTCTTGCCAGATAGTATGTTCATATATCGGATTAAAGCAAACATTGCATAAAAAATTACCTGTATACTGGTAAAAACTTGTTTCATGTTGTAATATTAAAAATGCAGGTTAGAGAAAAAACTTCCTATTTACCTTGTTCCTGGGTAGCATTGAAAAGAGTCTGCGCTTTTTCAATATATTGACATTTGAGTAGTAATGTTAAGACAAATTTCAAATATATGTTCAGTTTTTGAAAACCCTTAGCTTTTAGACCGGGATATACTTAAGCTTCCGGAGCAGATTATTCCATGGCCTTAAAATGCTTTTATCTGGTACGGCTTTTGCATATATTCTGTGTAGTTTTGCTCTACTTCCGGAAGGAGATCAGTCTGTTGGCTGTATCAAAATACTCATATCTGGCTTTCGTTATTCTTTTAATGGGATACGTTCTGTCAGTTTTCCATCGTCTTACTGTTGCCATTATGGCGGACTGTTTAATGGCAGACATGAGGATAAATGCCCTTCAGCTGGGTGTATTAACTGCGGTTTATTTTTATCCTTACGCCTTCATGCAATTTCCTGTTGGTATTTTAGCGGACAGAATAGGCCCGAGACGTTTAGTCTCAGGTATGCTCTTGGTAACCGCTATGGCTTCGGTGGCTTTCAGCATGGCTGAAAATTTTTATTTTGCCGTTGTTGCCAGGCTGATAATAGGATTATCAGTATCCTTCGTATTCGTGCCAACCCAAAAATTCATTGCAACTAATTTTCCACCATCGATGTTTGCAACTCTGGTTGGTTTTTTGCCCTTTGCAGGCATGCTGGGGGGTATTTCAGCATCAGTGCCACTGGCCTATTTGGTAAATTTTTTTGGTTGGAGAATGGTTTTTCTCTTCCTGGGAGTTGCAACCGCGGTGCTGGCGCTGGGGGTCTGGCTGCTGGTGCCTGAACAGCCGGACCATAAAAGCAGCCCACTTGCAACAGCCGGTCAGGTTCGGGGCTCAGCTGGATCCAAAACTAAAGTTCCGGGCCTGATAGCCTCTTTAAAGGCTGTCGTTAGCGAGTGGGGGCTGTGGCCAATTGCCATACGCAATTTTTTTAGCTACGGATCGCTTATGGCTTTCCAGAGCCTGTGGGCAGGTCCTTATTTAATGATTATCATTGGCGTTGACCGAATTTCAGCCGGTTACCTTTTAATGCTAATGTCTATCGGACAGTTAATAACTGCTCCTTTTAGCGGCTATTTTTCTGAAAGAATCATGAAATCCAGAAAAATTCCAGGAATAATTTCTGCTTATGGTTTAGTCCTGTTCTGGATGCCCTTTGCCTTTTGGGGTCAGCACCTTACTCCTGTTCAAATCGGCGCCCTTTTTTTTTCAACGGGTTTTGGTCCGGAATAGCCACGGGTGCGGGCTTAGCCCAGGTTAAGGAATTGTATCCCTTATCCGTTTCCGGATCGGCTATGGGGCTTGGAAACCTGTTCTCCATGGCAGGGCCTTGTTTATTTCCCATATTTATAAGCTCAGTTATGGCCAGTAACCCTGGCGTCGCAGATGAAATTTCCATAGAAAATTTTACGGTAGGTTTTCGCTACCTTTTGGCTGCATCAGTTTTGGCAGCCATAGCCATAACCTTTTCAAAAGAAACATTACACAGGACTGAAGGTAAAAAATATATTACATAAATGAGGGGGTTGTAAAATGGAATATACAGATTTAAATGCCTTAGGGATGGAATTCTTTTTTAATCCCAATTCAATTGCCATAATAGGGGCCTCCAGTGACTTCAACAAACCCAGTGGCAAGCCGCTCCATGCTCTTTTAAGCAGAGGCTATGCCGGCAGGATTTATCCGGTGAACCCGCGTTACAAGGAAATAGCAGGCGTACCCTGTTATCCCTCGATAGTGGATGTGCCTGAAGATGTGGATATGGCGATAATAGGGATCCCTGCCGAAATGGTGCTGGATATGCTGGAACAATGCGCCCGCAAGAAAGTCAAGGCGGCCGTTATCTTCAGTTCGGGATTTGCTGAAGTGGGCAATGAAGGCGTAGCCCTTCAGCAAAAAATGACCGAAATAGCCAGGGTTAACAATATACGTCTACTGGGGCCCAACTGCTTTGGACTGATTAATTTAAAAAACTCGGTTATGGCTTCCTTTGCCAATATTGTTCAATTGGAACCCGTATCACCGATGTCTCTTGGTTTTGTCACCCAAAGCGGGGCCTTTGGGGTAATAATTTATACCGATGCTATGAATGAAGGTGTTGGGTTCAGTTCCTTTGTAAGCGTTGGAAACGAAGCAGACCTTGAATTTTCCGATTTTCTAAGCTATCTGCTGGATGATGAGGAAACCAAGGTAATTGGAGGTTATCTGGAGGGGGCTAAAGACGGCATAAAGCTTCGCAATGCGGCAGAAAAGGCCCTGGGGCTCCAAAAGCCAATATTGATCATGAAAGTGGGCAGGAGCAGCGCGGGATCCAGGGCAGCCTCCTCACATACGGGCTCCCTGGCCGGAAACGATAAGTTATATGACGCTTTTTTCAGGCAGATGGGTATTATTCGGATAGATCATTTAAATGAACTTACTTCATTTGTAATTATCCACCGCAGCGGGCACAGGCCTGCAGGACGAAATGTGGCCATACTTTCAGGCTCCGGCGGCGCCGGGGTTATGTTGACTGACAAGTGTGAAAGCCTTGGTCTGTCTATACCGGAAATTAAGGGCGAGACCCGGACCAAACTTGAACAGTACCTGCCTTCTTTTGGGTCGGCCAGAAACCCGGTGGATCTTACCGCCCAGGTAGGTACCGATCCTGAATTGCTGGGCAAATGTTTAAGGGCAATAGTGGCGGACCAAGACATTGACTCCATAATGATAAATATTGGTGGTATAACCGATAAAACCTGGCCGACCATTGTTAAGGATATAATAAAGGTTTATCAATCCACCAGCAAGCCGTTGGTATTAGTTCTTCAACGCAGTCTGATAGAGGCTGCCCCTGTATCGTATGAAATGCTTAAAGAGGAAGGTGTACCGGTACTTATGGATGGCGTCCAGGCGTCCCAGGCATTGGCCCACCTTGCCTGGTACCAGGAAAAGGTGAAGAGGTTCACGGAAAGTTATTGTGAGAAAAGTACCGGGGATCCGGTTAATGAGGATACAGCAAAATTAATACAAAATAGTCAACAGCTGATTGAGTATCAGTGCAAACAAGTTTTAAGCCAGTACGGGATCGCCATTACCCGTGAAAAACTGGCAACTTCACCGGAAATGGCCGTGGAACTGGCCCGTCAAATCGGCTATCCGGTGGTTTTAAAAGTGCAGTCCCCGCACATTCTACATAAAACAGAATCGGGAGGAATAAAGCTAAACCTTTGCTCAGACGAGGAGGTTCGTCATTCCTTTAAAGAAATAGTAAGCAATTCCTTAAACTATATGCCCGGGGCGGATATACACGGCGTACTTGTACAGGAAATGCTGAAGGGAGGCATTGAGGTAATCATAGGCACTACTGAAGATCCTGTATTCGGGCAGGTGGTTATGTTCGGCCTGGGAGGAATTTTTGTTGAGGCGCTGCAGGATGTTTCTTTCAGAATAACCCCCATTGAACGCAGGGACGCCGAAGATATGGTAAAAGAAATTAAAGGATACCGGGTCTTGCAGGGTCTACGGGGCAAACCCCCGGTGGATTTCAACATTTTGATTGATACCATTCTTAAAGTTTCCCGGCTGGTGACAGATCATAGCACAAGCATCAAAGAGCTGGACATCAATCCTATGGTTGTCTTTGAAGAAGGAGCAAGGGTTGTGGATGCTTTAATAATTAAAAAACAATAATGCTATTACCAATACAAAGGTCTGAAATGAGTGAAAATAAAAACCCCTGGCCTGGAAGGGCTTAAGGGGTTTTGCCGGCTTAAAGCCATATAAGTGTAGGAAAATTAATACACACGGTGTTTCGCCGTCTTACACCGAAATTGCAAAGCTACGCTCTATGCTTTTTCATTTTTTACTATTGTTACCGTACACTTGACATGCTGGGCAACATAGTTGCTTACGCTTCCTATAAAAAAGCTCTTTGCCCCGCTTAGTCCCCTGCTGCCGATAATCAACAGGTCACACTGGGACTTTTCCGATTCCATAACTATTTCATCTTTAGTGTCGCCCCAGACCAATTTTGCGTCCACTTTAAGACCGGGTTTGATTTGCTCGATTTTGTTTTTGGCGGTGGCCAGTATTTCTTCACCATATTCCTGCAGCTGGTTTTTCATTTTGTAAAGCGCCGACCCAAGCTTGCCTGAATATTGCTCCAGTTGACTGGGGAGTGAAGCTACGTGCAGCAGAGTTATTTCTTCCGTCCCGATACTTTCGATAAGGTCTATACAATGGTCGACTGCCATTGACGATCCCTCTGAACCGTCTATAGGTATAAGTATTTTTTTGTACATATCTACACCCCGCTTTCTAATTTATTGTTTTAGTTAATCATATTCTCAAAGACTTTATAAGCTGAGAGGCTATTATATTCTTTTAAATCTCCAGGATGCCTTTACAAATCATGATTATCAGAGCATCTCATATACCATCCCGCCGTAAAAACCCCATCTGTATTCCTCATCAATTTGCTGAGCTAAGGACTCCACCTGGCTTTTCACGTAGTCCCTACAAATCTCCTCATTAGTTCAACGCCTTCGTCAAATAAGAAATCTTTACACTCCCTTCTATACCGGCGTAATTATTATTGTTGTTGCGGATACAAAAGTGCCGCCTGTGCCTAACCAGCATTCAGCCTGCCTTCTCTGTACACGCATTGCCCAGCAGCTCAACCTCTTCCTTCGTTGGTTGCCTTCACCATTTTGAGTCAAATATACTGGTTCTCAGGATTATTTGCAAAGCATCGATTTTCCATCATAGTTTCTTCGAACTGTTGCAGACGGCTTTAATAGTATTATTTTATACTTATTGTACTCTATTTTACTACAACAATCACCCTGCGTCAAAGATACAGGCACATGAAGTCACACAATCAAAAACTCATTTGGACTTCTTTTTTTCCAGAAATGCCTTTACCTTTCCTTGTGGTCTGCCTTTCAGTCACCACTGCTATCTCCTTAAAATTTACCTTTGCCCCGCTGTCTAAATTAATGTTATTTTCTTAAAGCCCTTATAAGCTGAGAGGCGATTATATTCTTTTGAATCTCCGAGGTGCCTTCGTAAATCCTGGTTATCCGCGCGTCTCTGTAATACCTTTCAACCGAGAAATCCCTCATATATCCCATACCGCCGTGAATCTGCAGCGCCCTTTAAATAGTGCAGGACTTCCACGAAATAATCAATGACAGGCAGGCCATCGTTAACCGCTTTCTAAACGAGGTGGAACTTCCCAGCGGCAGAAAGGTATTCATTCCCACTATCCCGGTGCAATTAAAAACAAGCGGCCCCAGGCATTTTAAAAGCGGTCCCAGACTGGGGGAACACACCGCAGAGGTGCTGTACGAGCTGGGCTTCAGTGAAGACGAAATCGATAAATTCAGACGGGATGGCGCTGTTAAGACGGGGTAATTTTTAATTGGAATTGGTAACGGCCCTTTCCGCAAAGAAAGGGCCGCAAAAAAAATTAATTAAAGAATTTGGATCAACTCGTTCAGTTAAGGCGGTGACAGCTAATTATGGACGGTATTGATTTAGACGGGCCAATACAGCGCCCACCCCTTCGACTATCCCCCGGATCACCTCTTCAACACTGAGAATTTCAGAAATGGCCCCCGCCACCTGGCCGCACATGGCTGAACCCTTTTCCATATCACCCTCAATCAGTGCCGCATGCGTCCGTCCCTTTCCTATCCTTTCCAACAGCTCCTGCCCGCTGATACCCTGCCTTTCCCACTCCAGTATCTGAATAGCCAATTCGTTCTTAAGCATTCTAACCGGGTCCACCGCTCTTCCGGTAACAACGGTGTCGGTGTCGGCAGCCCTCAGGATGGCCTCCTTAAATCTGGGGTGGGCAATACACTCTTTTGTGGCAATAAAGCGCGTGCCCATTTGTACCCCTTCGGCGCCCAGGGCAATGGCGGCAATGAATCCCCCGGCGTCGGCAATTCCCCCCGCCGCAACAACAGGTATTTTAACGACCCGGGCCACCTGGGGAATAAGGTTCATGGAGGTTACATCATTTAAGGCATTGTGCCCCCCGGCTTCCCACCCCTCCGCGATTACCATACCAACCCCCACCGACTCGCACTTCTTCGCCAAACGAACCGAAGGCGCCACATGGCAGGCCACGGCCCCGTGATCCTTAATATAACCCGTATAGAGCGCCGGGTTGCCGGCAGAGGTAACAATAACCTTAACGCCCTCCTCCAGTGCGGCCTCTATGATCCGGTCCGGCTGCTGGATAGCCAGCGGGATGTTGACAGCAAAGGGATTATCCGTCATAGACCTTGTTTTTCGTATCTCTTTCCTTAAGGCGTCAACGTCCGTGCCGCAGGCCAGCGTCCCCAGACCACCAGCATTTGAAACGGCGGATACCAGTTCGGAGGTGGAAATACTTACCATGGCTCCCTGAATAATAGGATATTTTATGCCCAAAAGCTTACATAATCTATTTTCCATAAATACAACCCCCTTCTGTTTATTTTATTTTATTGTGCAAATCACATGCCAAAAAATATTGAGTATCGATTACAGCGTACAAATTTATCATACTGTACCGGGAACATGACACAAGCACCGAAAACGGTACGATTTAATTCATATTCGGTGATAAATACAATTACAGTCACTACATTTTACCACAGGTACGGCTATTGCAAAGCAAAAGAAGATAGCATTCTTACATATCGGGGTAGCAAGGAGGCAAACCCATGATTCTTAGCGGAATTAAAGTGCTTGATTATAGATGACTCCTCC
>LADL02003244.1_pt1 | contig 14419 bp, 12 predicted proteins | sample 619721 | NCBI WGS metagenome assembly LADL02 (sample SAMN03397408, study PRJNA257561) | rock porewater metagenome | biome: terrestrial; feature: Opalinus Clay rock; material: porewater; isolation source: Opalinus Clay rock porewater BRC-3 borehole | place: Switzerland: Mt Terri URL, St-Ursanne ...
GTCAGTGAATGCCCCACGACGCGTGTATATACGCAACCGGCAGGTTCCGCGGCGCCGGAAGGGATGTTTACCAAGTCAAGCCGTTATGGGCTGCGCTATTATTCAGAACGCTACAGGCTCGAAACGCAGGAGCTTGCTGCGGGTGACACAGTGCCACCGCCGGGAGAATGTCCAAACCTGATCTGGCTTGAGCATATATTGGACCCTGTGCCGGACCTAGAGACACTGCGTGCAGAGGTAATGCTGGAACTCACAGGGAGGATAGATCTTGTGCGCGTTGGCAGCGGTGTGCTGATAGTAAACAGTGCCGGTTCGCCTTGAAGCTGTGGGGTCTGAAAGAATAAGCCGGCAGGCGGTGTCTCGTTGAACGTTGCGGATCTGCCGCTCATCCGGCTCTGACCGGTTTCAAGAACGGCGGACACCAAACACGCAGATGGACATGCGGGCACGGAATTTGCACATTTGAATTGGCGCACGGCGACGGGGATGTTTCGAATATGAACGATATGGACGCTAAATCTATGCGAAGTCGCCGGTTGTTGCTGGTCGCCGCCTTCTTGCTCGGCCTTGGCGTTGCGTTGTTCGCTGTTGTCGTAGTTGGTTTACTGGTCGGGCAGAATCCGGCGATTGAGAAAATTGAAAACAAGATATTGAAGCCGGCGCTCGCGCGGTTCCAATCCGATAAGCCAGTTGATGAAGAAACAATCGCGTGGAACACGCTGAACACACATTTCTTCAAGCTGGAAGTCGCCCGGATCAATCTTTCGCCGCGAGGTGAGCCCGCGATCTGGGCTCTCGAGGATGTCGGCGGCGACATCTTGTTTGCGACAAGGCTTGGACAATTTGGCTTTCTCGACACCCAGAACCGCGTTCGCCGGCTTGACGGACTGAAAGTCCAGATGGGGGTGGAGGAGCTCACCCAGTCTCCACTGTTTCAGGATCCTATCTTCCAGATCAGTGAAGTGCGGACACTCGACTTGCTTAGCATTCCAACGGGCGAGAATACCTATGACCTTTATGTCAGCCATCACCGTTTCAGAAACGAATGTTTCGAGCTCGTGGTTTCGCGCGCGCGACTGGTGAAGGGGGACGAAGGTTTGCGTGCTGTCTCGCAAGACTGGGAAGATATTTACGTCACCGACCCCTGCATTCCCGTAAAAAATATCGGCATGCGCTTCGCAGGCCACGAAGGCGGGGGCCGCCTCGCGCAGCTCGACGCGGAAACTCTCCTGCTCTCGATTGGGGTACATCAGTTTGACGGCACCACAGGCCCGTTTCAGGCTGGCCAAGACGATGCGAATGATCTGGGCAAGATCATAGAAATATCCACCAAATCTGGCGACCATAGCGTGTATGCGCGGGGCTTTCGCAATCCGCAGGGTCTTCTGGTTGCGAGCGATGGCCGCATCTGGGAAAGCGAGCATGGCCCGCGCGGAGGTGATGAAATAAACCTCATCCAGCGCGACAAAAACTATGGCTGGCCGATTGTCACTTACGGCACCGACTACGACACACATGCCTGGCCATTCAACCCCAATCCCGGTCAACACACGGGTTACGAGCGGCCGCGGTTTGCCTTTGTCCCGTCGGTCGGTATCTCGAACATGATTGAGCCAAGTGCGCAGGAGTTCCCGGACTGGAGCGAGCACCTTTTGGTTGCCTCTCTGGCGGGTAACAAGCTTTTTGCCGTCAAAACGGAAGGGGACGATATCACCTACTCTGAGCCGATCGAGATGGGTGAGCGCATGCGAGATATGATTTCGCTCTCGGACGGGCGTATCGCCATAATTTCTGATTCAGGCGTATTGCTCCTCTTGCGCAATGGCGAGCGGCATGACGATGAGCCGGAACCGTTCGTTGTTTCCGGGCTTTTGGACCGGCCACAATTATTGCCGGCTGAGGCCATTCCAACGTCAACCGAGGTCAAGGGTGCCCGCGTGTTTTTCTACTATTGCGGCACATGTCATAGCGCGACGGGAGAATCTCTCGCAGGGCCTCCCCTTAACGGCGTGATCGGCCGCAATATAGCAGCTGTGGATGATTACCCATATTCTGCGACGCTGAAGGAAGCGCGCGGCCGCTGGACTCCTTCGCAGATACGCAAGTTTATCAGTCACGAAGGCGCTGATTTTGAGGGAACAACGATGCCGGCAGTATCTCTTTACAAAGATCAGTTTGAAGCAATGGTCACCTATCTGCGGACAACGGAAGAAACACCAAGGCAGGCCGGAAATTGACGGTTCACTGGGTGAAGCTGCCCGGTGGGCGGTCACAACCATGTTTGACGCTCACATGACGAGAGATTTTTCGGGGATGCCACACAGCCGTCGCTCCAGTCCAGTTGCTGCCAAGGCGAGAAGCATTCGGGTCTTTACCCGGAAATCCTTCTGCTTTGATAAACATCGTAACCATCAGGAAAACAGGCCGATGGCAGAGATCCAATCATCACACGCGCAAGTGTGTGACCAAGCTAACGTGGTGTCAGTATGAACGGATATTCTCCAGTCTGGGGCAGATTGAAGGAATATTGGTGCGATCCTCAGGGGCGCATCGTGCTCTGCGCGGCGTTGCTGTTAGCTGCTTTGCTGCCGCTAAACTATCTGATGTTACGTCTCACCGGATGGTCTGTGCTCTGGCCTGCGCGCACTTGGCTGACTGGCGGCGCTGCTTCAAGCGGAGATTCCTGGCATGTGATGCAGCTGGCGCTTGATTGGATACGTAGTCACCCTGATGGAGGGCTCTACAAAGCCATCTTTTTTGAGGGGCAGAACAAGTTTCAATACGCACCAACCAGTCTGCTGCCTATGGTCGGTCTGGAAGCATTGGGCGTCTCTCCGACGTCAGCATTCCTCAACCGGATGAACTTCCTATTTATCGCCATCACTGCAGCCGCCGTAGCGGCCTTGACCTATGTTCTTCTTGAAAGGGCAGGGGCCGCGCGAAGCCGTCTGACCAGTCTGGCTGCAGCCTTGCTCACCGGAGCGGCTGTTCTGGTTTTTTACCCCGTGATGATGGGATATCATCTCGGCCAGCTGCAGGTATGGATCAATATGCTGTTCGCTCTGGCCTGCCTGGCATGGGTGACCGAGCGACGCGCCTTTGCCGGCGTGCTAATTGGTCTAATTTGCTTGCTGAAACCCCAGTTTGGATTGTTTGTCCTCTGGGCGCTGCTGCGCAAGGAGTGGCGTTTCCTTTTTGCACTCTGTATTGTCGGAGCGCTGGGATTGCTGACTTCCGTCGCGCTCTTTGGCTTCCAGAATCATTTTGAATACCTGTCTGTCCTCCAATTTCTTTCCCGGCATGGTGAATCCTACTGGGCCAATCAGTCTTTCAACGGCTTGCTGCATCGATTGGTAGGCAACGGGATTTCCGAATGGACCGCAGGGGAGTTTCCCCCTTACAATGGTCTTGTCTATGCAGGGACGATGATGGCCACGGTCGCGATCCTCAGCCTGGCGTTGAGCGCGCGTCGCGGTAAGTCCGCTATGGCGCCACTTATGGACTTCATGTTGGCAGCGCTCGCGTTTACGGTAGCTTCGCCGATAGCCTGGGAACATCACTACGGCTTGATGGCGCCGATGTTTGCTACCCTGTTTGCAGCATCTTTGGTCATGGCCCCCGGTCGTAATCGGCGTGCCTGGTTGGTAGCGCTGGTCCTCTGCTACGTGTTTGCGGCAAACTGCTTTTCAATCACGCGGGAATGGTCGACTACCCCGTTCAACATTCTGCAATCCTATCTCTTTTTCTCGGCGCTGGGCGTTATTGGAATGCTGCGATTGGTCGTGACCGGAGCCGAGCCGAGACGGGCCAGTACCGAATAGAAGATCAGACTGTGCCAAAGCAGGTGGGAAACGATCAATCCGGTTTCTTTGCTGGCAGTTCCAATAACCTGGTGGACTCCAAGATTCTCAGTAGAATTGTGCATCTTGGTGCCCGATATCGGTCATCGCCGATGCGGTATGGTCCATACCTGTCCGACTGGCGATGCAAGATCGGCCTGTTTCGGCGCGCAAGAAGAAGGGTTTGCAAGACGACAAGCTTCTGGAAGTAGTGTTGACGCAAGCCAATATACTAGAGTAACGGGACCATAACCGCCAAGTGGTGACCGATTACTATTCCTGATTGCCGACGTCGTCGGACCCCGAAACTCAGTAGGCACCATGGACAGGATTTATACGCTTCAGTATCTGCGCGCAGTGGCAGCTTTGGCAGTCGTGGCTTTGCATGCAAGCGAGCGTGTGCACGAACTTCTGCCATCGGTCCTGTCTTCGCTATTGGCTCTGGGACATAGCGGCGTCGATCTGTTCTTCGCGATCAGCGGCTTCATCATGTGGAGTATCGCGTGCAAGGCGTCAACTGAACCGGCAGACTTTCTGCTCCGCCGGGTGATCCGGATTGCACCGCCTTATTGGATTGCCACGCTTGCCTGGGTGGCGTTCGTCCTGATCATGGGCTACGAATGGATCACGGTAGATGTGAATCATGTGCTCACGTCATTGGCTTTCATCCCGCAATTCAGCCCAACCTATCCGGACAGAATTTGGCCAGTGCTGGTTCCAGGTTGGACGCTGACCTATGAAATGTTTTTCTATCTCCTGTTGTCGGCCATTTTATTAATGACAGTGAGGTTTCGGTTGGTGTTTCTGACTTGCTTGCTGGTGGGGCTGGTAGCGTTGGGATTGCTTGCTGCGCCAGGGCCAGCTTGGGCGATTATTTCCACCAGCCCGCTATTACTTGAGTTCTTGGGCGGGTGCCTTGCGGCGGAGCTTTGGATGCGCCGTCCGGGTGGGGCCGTCCGCAATGGCACCGTGCTGCTGACTGGAGTGGGGCTGCTCGCCGCTTTCGGTCATTCTGTGGATCCGAGCGTGTTGTGGAGCCGAACACTGGGATATGGCGTTCCTGCCATTCTGATTGTGTCGGGGGCAGCAGGGCTGGGACGACATGTGCCGCGGGTCGCGCTGCTGGAGCAGCTGGGGGATGCCAGCTATACCATCTACTTGTTCCACCTGTTCATCGTGATGCTACTGGACGGGGTATGGCAGCGCCTGCCCGCCCTTCATGGTCCGGGGACGGCGATGCTGTTCGTCGTAATGACTCTTGTGCTGGCATCAGCGATGGGGCTTGTGATCTTCCGTTTGGTCGAACTCCCCTTGCAAAGGCGGTTGATCTCACTTTTCGTGACTGGACAACGCAAACCCCGCAGCGCAAGCGGATGATCCCGGCGCCAGCCCTTTGCCCGGTTCCAGGTCTTCGGCTTCGACGCGGCAAAGATTTCTCAGATTCGCTGCCTCTGAGCGATTGTGTCACTGTGCCATGAAGTCCACAGGCATACCATCCGTAAGCAGAATATAAGCGAAGATCTCCGGCCGAATAGGCTCGCTACCAATCTACTCAATGACAAGCTTGAAAACCTGCTTTGCCGGGCCGCCGTCGTTGTTGCCTCGACATCAGCTTTGCCCCGATTCCGACTATTAGCCCACAATGACCTTCGGCTGGTCGAGTTTGCTGCACGCGTTGGGCGCTACCGCACTAGTCCCGATTTTCGGCGGACCCGAGCCCGTTTGGATCGACAATGCTGGCGGGCTGTCCGGTACCAGAGAACGTTATATAGCGGTGGCCAAAATAATTCACGAATGCGGCCAGGGCGATGCCGGTCGCATGTGCAGTCGGGTCAATGATAATCATCCAGTCTGCCGGCCATTGTGGAATGTCACGTATCGCCACCGCAACAATGACCGTCGCAGCTGCGCCGACGATGTTCACTCCGATGAAATCTCTCACCTGAAGCCAGATGGCCCTGTCTGTCCGGTCAAAGACAAAGTGCTTGTAGGTGAAGAATCCGATGACCATCCCGATCACGGTTGCGAGCGCGACGGCTAAGCCAAATGGCATAAACAGAGAAAGTGGAAACCGGACCAGCCAATTTACCCCCGCCGCAAAACCACCCGCAGCAATATATCGAAGTCTTGGATCGGTGGGGATGAGGTGCATCAAAACGGTAATCCGAACCATGCGGCCAGGAAGCAGACACCGGCCAGCCCGAGGACGAGGCGACATTGCATGTCTTTCACTGCAAACACAACAGGATCGTCATCCAGTTCGCCGCGCTGGCAGACAGACCAGATGCGGCTGACCAGAATGAAGATCAGGGGCGGGAAACCCCACAGCCATTCGACATCGCCCGAGAAGCTGAGTCTGAACGCATCTTCGGAAATATAGAGTACCATGATGACGACGGCTGCGATGCCGGCCGCGATGCCCGCCGACAGGACGAGCGGAAGATCTTCTGGACGATAGCCGCGGCCATTAATGGACTTGTCGCCCCGTTGAATGACGCGGGCGATTTCCGTGTGACGCTTGGCAAGGGCCAGTGACAGGAAGAAGAACATCGAGAACACGAACAACCAGGATGATGGTACGGCCTGAACGGCCACCGTGCCGATCGCCAGACGCATGGTGAAGAGACTCGCCAGAACCAGAGCGTCGTGGATCATCAGACGTTTGAGCCGCAGGGAATAGGCAAGCGTGAGTATGAGATAGATGCCCAGTGCGACGACGACTTGCAGGTTCACCATCAGGGCAAGCCCAAAACCGAGGACAAGCCCAACGGGAACAGCGGCCAGACCTATCGCTATAGGCAAGTCACCGCTCGCGAGAGGCCGCTTGCGCTTGGACCAGTGGCGGCGATCGTCACGGATATCCCAGCTATCGTTGATGATATAGGTCGCCGACGCTACGAGCCCCAAAGCGAGAAATGTCAGTATGAGCCCCGGCCAGACTGTCATGTCAAAGATCTTGCCGGAGAGCACAGCCGGAATGAAAATCAGGACGTTCTTCATCCATTGGTGCAGGCGCATCGCCTTCACCAAGGCCTTTGTCACAGAATGTCCCGGCAGAACCTGATCGACATTGCCCTCTGCCATTGCGCGTCTCTTGGTACCTGATGAAGCGCCAACAAGAATGGCCTTGCGGGCGGCCTTCCAGACTGGCAGGTCAGCGCGGCTGTCGCCGGCATAGTCAAACCCTTGCGGGAATTCTGCCTGGAGAGCCTCGGCCTTGTGTCGCCCTTTCAGATTCTTGATGCCATCCGATGCCCGCACTTCAACGGGCATTTCCATGCGGTCGGCCACCTGCTGTGCGATGGACTCATCTGCGGCCGTTGCGATGATGACTTGCCGGGTATTGGCCGCAGCTTCCCTTGCCAGCGCAACAACATCTTCATTGAAAGGCAGGTCTTCGACAGACAGATCCGAAGCTGCACCCAACCGGCGCTTCAGAGCGGCCCGGCCCATGAGAACCCATCTGGCGACGAGAAAGACATTGAGAGGGTTCTTTTTCAAGTATGCCAACAGTGACTCGTACAAGGTATCGGTACGAAGCAGAGTGTGATCCAGGTCCAGAACAAGCGGGACCATTCTGTCAGCGTTGTCGGCACCGGGTTCCTGTGCTCTCAATTCGCTTTCGCGCTCCGATGCCAGCGTATTTTTATCCATGGTATTCATCGTCCTGTTCTGCGGAAGGCAGCAAGTGGAAAATCGTTCCGCTTTTGCGGTCGGGTCCGTGGGCGGAGATTTCTTCAATGAACCGGTTGTCGTCGTGTATCACGAACCATACGACAGAGAAGTTCACTCCGGTATTCTCAGGCAAGGCCGATCGGGATAGCGACGGTTCGAAGGCGAAGCACAACGCAGTGCCTGGTTCCATCGCAAGGTTCACGTCCATCAGACCGTCCTGCATAAATACATCCCTCATCGAGATATTGGTATCTCAAGCATCCCAAACTCACGCGCACCGTGAATCAGCGTCCTCGATAGAGCAAGTCCCGTGCCATTGAACTGTATACCCTTCGAGTTTCAGAGAGCGCTCTAGCACGTTGCATCTGACGGGCAGATTTTGTCCTATTGTCACAAAAAATGGCGTTATTGAGTTTATGGAACATGTTTTGCATGCAGTGCTTGTGCGGCGCGTGGAAGTTTGTTGAAACCGTTGCGAATTCGTGCGCTTGTCCCAGTCTTATCCCAGTCTGGACAGGGGTTTATGGGGCGATTGGGCTGGTTGATGAAGCGTGCTGTTTAATTCTTTCGAATTCCTGATCTTCTTTGCCGTGGTTGCCGCCGCATACATGGTAGCGCCGTCACGGGTACGCTTGCCATTGCTGTTCGCTGCAAGCCTGTTCTTTTACGGGTACACATCTCCACTATTGTTGCTGCATCTCGTGGTGGTCGCGGTCGTGACCTACTATTTCGCGGCTGCTATTCACCAACACGAAGACCCGCGGCGAAAAAAGATACTGTTGACAACTGCGCTTGTTGGCCTCGTCGGAAATCTGGTCGTGTTCAAGTACACTTCCTTCCTCAACGAGACATTCCGTTCGCTGTTCGGCTGGTTCGGCGCTGCCTACGACATCCCGGTGCTGAACATCATCCTGCCACTCGGAATTTCATTCTACACCTTCGTGCTTATCGGATACCTGATCGATGTTTACCGTGGGGACGAGCCTGAACGTGACTGGCTGGTCTTTGGCGTGTTCGTCTTCTTTTTCCCAAAAATGATTGCCGGCCCTATCGAGCGCGGAAGGAACCTGTTGCCCCAGCTGAGGTCGTCTCTGCCGGGGTTCGATTACGTCATGGTAACGGCTGGCTTGCAGCTGATGCTTTGGGGCGCATTCAAGAAAGTCGTTGTAGCTGACAGGATCGCTCCTTTCGTTGACCGCGTGTATGACGCGCCGCATGAATTTAGCGGCGTGTCTCTGGTGTTCTCCACATGGCTCTATGCTTTCCAACTCTATTTTGATTTCAGTGGCTATACCGACATTGCGCTCGGTGCGGCCATGGTATTTGGCATCAAGCTTTTGCCGAACTTCAATCGCCCGTATTTCGCGGTATCCATCCAGGACTTCTGGAAACGCTGGCACATGTCTCTGACATCATGGCTGAACGACTATATCTACACGCCATTCATGCGAAGCCGCTTCACTGGCCTGAAGATGTACAACCTGATCCTGCTCGGCATGATGCTGACCTTTGTTGTCAGCGGATTCTGGCATGGAGCGAACTGGACGTTCATTGTTTGGGGTGCGCTGCACGGTTTCTATATCGTTGTTTCGCTGCTGGCGCAGAAGCGCTGGAATAAATTTGCCAAGAAATCCGGGCTGGTAAAGCGGAAGAAAGCTTATCGTGCCCTCAAAATTTCGGTCACGTTTGTCTTGGTTTGCTTTGCCTACATTTTCTTCCGCGCGAGTAATATTGGCGAGGCTGGATATATTGTCGTTCACAGCTTCACAGGATGGGGCGACGTGATCGGCGGTATTCGCGCGGTCGTGAATGAAAAATTGCCCGAGATGCTGTTGGCCTTGTTCGGGATCGCCGTGGTGATGGCCCCGGAATTGCACAAAGATCACGCAAAGATTGGTGAGAAGTATCGGGCATTGCAAAGGTGGCAGCGCTGGGGGCTGATCTACGCCGCCACACTGTCGATCGTGGTTCTGGGTGCTTACTACAACACCGACCAGCAGTTCATCTACTTCAGGTTCTGATTATGGAGCAGCAGATGCAAGAACCGAAAGTGGAGACCCAGCTGGCAGCGCGCCGGAATGGGCCGTTTCAGCTTGTTCTTGGCTTACTGGTCCTGGCTGCCATGACATTTGCCGCGGTGTTGGCAATCGTCGTGATGATTTCAGACGAAAATGACTATGCCAAGGCGACCACGCTCAAGCACCAGCGACTTGCTTCCTTGTCAGAGCGAAAAGTCGTTCTGGTAGGCGGCTCCAATCTTGCCTACGGCTTGGAAAGCGACATCATTGAGCGTGAAACTTCATGCCCGACTGTCAACATGGGCATGAATGGCTATTTCGGTGCACTCTACATGCTGAACGAAGTTAAGCCGTACCTGAAATCTGGAGACATTGTTGTACTGGCTTTTGAATGGGACAATTACGGAAAATCGGTCAACGGCAGCGGTAAGGACCTTCTAGCCATTGCCAAGACCGACCCGTCTGTTCTGGCTTATTTTACTGCGGAGCAGATGCGCCTGGCCGCTTTGGCAGCGCCCTTTGTCGCGCAAACCAAGATACTCCGCGTCACGCGTCGTCGTTTGGAAGAACTTCGCTCCTTGCCGGTCGCCGGCGGTCCCCAGTCTGGTGCAAATATCCACGAGATCGAGAGCCTGAAATCGTTCGACCCGCAAGGAGACTTGAACGGCCATGATGGTGTGGTCTGGGGCGCGGATTTTGAGCAGGGAATCGACCTGACGGTCAACGGGCTCCACCTCGAAATCATCAAGTTGATCAAGCAATTTGCGCAAGATATGAAGACTCGAGGTGTCACCGTCGTGATGTCCTACACGCCGACAATGCGTGACTATTACCAGTCGCAAAGCGGGACCATTAACGAAGCTCACCGGCTCCTGACCAGTGGTCCGGATGCCGTTTTTGCGCCGCGTCCGCCCGAAGATTTCGTGTTCGACAGCTCACACTTCTTCGACACCGTCTACCACCTTAAGACAACATCGCGCGACGAGCGCAGTCAGATGGTGGCGGATGATATCCACACCGCGCTCGGAGCCACACCCGATTGCCGGACCAACAGCCTCTAAAGGAGCTCCTATGACTGAAGAACAAATCTACAAGATCATTGTCGAAACCATCAGCGAAATCATGGACGACAAGGGCCTTGATGTGCCTGAGATCACCGCTGAGACACAAGTTCTCGATGACGATCTCGGTATCGACTCGCTGGACCTTGCAACGATGGTCTCTGACCTGGAAGGCCGTATCGGCTTCGATCCATTTGCCAAAGGATTCATCGAGTTCAAGACCGTTGGCGAACTCGCGAAACTGTACGTGCAGTAATGTCACAGGCAGGAATTGGATTCAGCACTGGTGATGACACGCCCGCAGTGGCGCGGGGCGATAAATTATCGACACGTGGTGACATTCGCGCTGGTGCGGATGGTCTGCGTGAATCGTTGAATCAGGCCGGGATTTCACGTCTTCTGATACACTGCGATGACTCAGCCTTGATCCTGCAAGCAATTTCGGCCTGCGCCGAAGAGGGCGGAGACCTGTTCATTGCCCATACAAGTCTGTCTGACGTCCAGGTCGACATGATTTGCCAGGAGCAGGGAATTCAGCGTGTGCTAACGGCGCCTCACACATGGCGCGATATCGCCTTGGCAGCATCGGATGCGAAGCCTGCCAACGGGCGTATCTTCATGATGACGTCCGGCACGACCGGTATGCCCAAGGTTGCCTCGCACAGCCTGCAAAGCCTGATCGCCAAGGCTCAAACTGGACAGCGCAGGCGCCCCGAGCAAGGTGGCCGCTGGCTACTGACCTACCAGCCGACAGGCTTTGCCGGACTGCAGGTCACTTTGACAGCGGCCTTGTGGGGCGGTCTCCTGATTACTCCAACTGAACGTACCATGCACGGTTTCCACCAGGCTGCCCGCAAGTGGAATGCAAGCCATATCAGCGCCACGCCAACATTCTGGCGCTCATTCCTGATGATTGCCGATCCGGGCGAGCTGTCGCTGCAACAGATCACCCTTGGCGGAGAGGCGGCGGACCAGCCCACCCTGGACCGCATCCGCAAGGCCTTCCCGGATGTGCGGATGACGCATACCTATGCCTCGACTGAGGCAGGTGTTGTGTATGCGGTGCATGATGGCCGCGAAGGTTTTCCAGCCAAATGGCTGGATGAACCGCCGTCAGGTGTCCAGCTGCGTCTGGTTGACGGTTTCCTGCAGATACGGACGCCCAACATGATGCATGGATATGTGTCCGCGCAGGCCCAGCCTTTGCTTGAAGACGGCTGGCTTGCGACAGCCGACCTTGCGGTTGTCGAGGGTGATCGCGTGAGGGTCCTCGGTCGCGACGACAATACGATCAATGTTGGCGGATCGAAGGTCTATCCTCTGCCTGTCGAAGCCTTGATTCTCGATCTGCCGGGTGTTGTCGAGGCACGCGTTTACGGTGTGTCTAATCCTGTAACCGGGCAGCTCGTCGCTGCGGACGTCGTGCTGGAGGCGGGTGTTGACCAGAAGGTCGCCAAGAAGACCATCCTCTCGGCCTGCCGCGAAGGCTTGGCTGGATACCAGGTACCACGTGTAATGAATTTCGTCGAAGAGATCGCCGTCTCGGCGTCGAACAAAAAAGGGTAAGCGACTAATGCAACGAAGACACGTCATCGTAACAGGCGGTAGCCGTGGCCTGGGGGCTGCGATGATAGAAGGTCTGCTTGCCGACGGTTATCGCGTGTCGACCTGCAGCCGCAGCAAGACGGACATTATCGATCGTCTGCTCGCCCATCCTGAATACGGGCAGCGCTTCTTCTGGAAGGCGTGCGAAGTTGGTGAGGCCGACCAGGTGGATGCTTTCGTTGCGGCCGCCGTTGAATGGGCCGGCGAAGATAGCCTGTGGGGCCTCGTCAATAATGCGGGGGTCGCCCAGGCGGGCATTCTGGCATCTTTTCCCAATGTCGAAAGCGAGCGTATCCTTAAGATTAATCTGCTGGGTGCAATCCAGATGGCGCGTGCCGCCTCGAAAGTACTGCTGGCGCAGAGGGGAGACCGGCAGGGTGGACGGATCATCAATATCAGCTCCATTATCGGGACGCGTGGTTATAACGGCCTGTCGACGTATTCCGCCTCAAAGGCGGGACTGGACGGCTTCAGCCGGGCGCTGGCCCGCGAACTCGGTCGGCGTCAGATCACTGTAAACAGCGTCGCGCCGGGCTATGTCGCAACTGAAATGTCCTCGACCCTGTCAGCGAAGCAACTTAAGCAAATTGTCGGACGCACCCCGCTTGGACGTTTGGCCAATGAGGAAGACATCTTGAACGCCGTTCGCTTCTTTCTGAGTGATGGATCTGCCATGGTGACCGGACAGGTGCTTCTCGTAGATGGCGGGATCAGCAACTAGCGTGCGTTAAGGGGGGCGGCGATGTCGTCGGTTTTCATATATCCGGTTTGCTTGCTCATGTTCGCGCTGTGCGTGGGCGTGGTCATGGTCCTGCATGGCCGCAACGCGTCACACAACACGATCGTCCTGACGGGCGGCGCACTCGGCGCAATCACTTTTGTCCTGCAATATGTTCCACCGCCATTCTGGCTGATGGCAGATTTCGAAAAGGCATACCTGCCTGCCGGTCAGGCTGCGCTTGGCGACCATAAGGCTCTTGCCGATCTCCTGGCGAAGGGTGTGGATGGCTTCGTCAATCTGCCTGTTGTGGCCTTCCTGTTCACGCCATTCTCGGTTATGCAATTCCATGTCTCCGAACTCGCCTTTTTTGGCCTGGGCGGACTGGCTGGCCTTGTTTTATGGCGAGAGTTGGTGCGGCTAGCAGATCTGAAAGCGCGCGAAAGCGCGCTGCTGCTGTTCCTCGCGATAGGGTCTGGTCCTGCCGGTTACAACCTTGTCAACGGCAATACTTCACAGATCGTCATTGTCCTGATAATCTGGGGAATAATGTCCTATATGCGCGGGCGTGACTCGATGGCGGGCATTCTGTTTGCATGCGCGGCGCTGATAAAGCCAGCGCTGATTATCCTGGGGATATTCACTTTGCTGCGGGGCCGCTGGCGCGTAACAGCCTCTGGCGCGGCTGTTTGTGTCGCCGCGACGCTGCTGTCGATCCTGATTTTCGGCTGGCCGATGCATGTCGTCTGGCTGGAGCAAACCATCTTGCCGGCTCTCGACGGCACGATCATGGCGCACAATGTACAGTCGATCGGAGGAGTCGTTGGCCGTGCAATTGTCGGACCGGCTCACCTGAGCGACTGGACACCCTATGCCGTCCCGGAATTGGCAGTACTGCTGACCAGAATCCTGCAATTGCTGACTGCGGCGGTAATCGTTAGCTGTCTTGTCGTTCTGGCCCGTCGGAAGAATCCCGTTGCGACTGCGCCACTCGAGTTCTCGTTTGTCCTGATGATCCCGCTTTTAATTCCCAATCTGTCGTGGAGCCATTACCTGTTGTGGGCCTTCCTGCCTCTGGCGCTTTGCCTGCGAGGACTGCCGGATCTGAAACAATCTTCGGGTGCTCAGTTAGCGGCGCTTCTTTCCGCAGCCCTGATGGCGCAACCGGTATATATGTGGTCGTCATCATCGGCGCTTGTTCAGGACATATTCGGCCGCATTATCGTTTCCCTTCCCTTTCTCGGTGCGGTCATTCTCCTCGGACTGATGGTGCGTCTTGTATTTATTTCGCGCGATACTCCGCCCGGCAACCCTTTGCGGGACGGGAAGTTCCGATCCACGGCTTTTGTGCCGCCCCTGGCTTTCCCGTTTAAAAAAGTAAGCTGAGGCCTCAGGGGCGATCCAATTGACGCCGGTCCGTGGGGCCAAAGTGTACCAGGATATGCTTGCTCTATATGATGATTGACCTGAGACCCTCGCGTCCCTCATTCATTTCGAGAGTCT
>LADL02002556.1_pt1 | contig 14276 bp, 11 predicted proteins | sample 619721 | NCBI WGS metagenome assembly LADL02 (sample SAMN03397408, study PRJNA257561) | rock porewater metagenome | biome: terrestrial; feature: Opalinus Clay rock; material: porewater; isolation source: Opalinus Clay rock porewater BRC-3 borehole | place: Switzerland: Mt Terri URL, St-Ursanne ...
CTGACTGCTGACAGCTGAATGCCGAATGCTAAGTCGCCCGTCAGTGCGTTTTTTTAAGCTCAGTAAATGCGGCATTTGAAAACTCCTTTGAATTTATTGCAATAATCATACCAGAGTACATGGGCTCCCGGGCCATAGGAGCAGTGTATTCTTTCATCTGTTTTCTGTTTTGAGGTGTGTAATTGGTATAAGCTTTGATTGCGGGGCCATTCTATTACCGGAGGTGTTAAGCATGACCAAGAAGATTCCTGAAGGCGATAAGGATAGAATACCCCTCAGTTCCTATTCTCCGGGAGCTTTTAAGGTTAAAAAACCTGAGATTCAGACAGCTCCCCCGGAAAACCTGAGCCATGGAAGGTATCCCAGCAAAGAGACCTTCCCGGATGCGCATAAAAAGACACTTTAAAATAGTCAACAAGCCTTCCGCCTTGCCGGAAGGCTTGTTGACTATTCTGATGCGGTTACCGGTAAAGATTTCAAACACGTTATGTCCGGACGGAGTGGTGGTAGGTCTTCTTTGAGTAGTCGGAAGACAGGAGTAGAAGAGAGCATTCCTCCCGATCCTGGATTATCCCATTCTGACTTCTGTCCAATGACTCCTTACATCGCTTTTTTAGAGACTCTTCTCCAACTGGTCTGTCAGGCTGGTGAATAAATCCAGCGCTTCCTGAATGGGGGCGGGTGTGGTCATGTCTACCCCGGCTATTTTTAATAGATTCAAAGGGTAATCTGAATCCCCTTTTTTCAGGAAGTCCAGGTAACTTGAAACCGCCTGAGGACCCTCTTTCAGTATTCGACGGGTCAGGGCTGTGGCCGCCGAAAATCCGGTGGCGTATTTATATACATAAAAGGCCGAATAGAAATGGGGGATGCGGGCCCATTCCAGGTCTATTTCCGGGCCCACCACCATGTCCGGGCCGTAATAATCCACATTAAGCTGGTGGTAGGCGCTGGACAGGTACTGAGGTGTAAGGGCTTCTCCGGCCTCGACCCTTTCATGCACTATTTTCTCGAATTCGGCAAACATTGTCTGGCGGTATACCGTGCCCCGGAATTGCTCCAGGTAATGGTTTATCAGGTATATTTTTTTATCACGGTCGGTGATGGTCTGTAGAAGGTGGTCCATAAGAAGGGATTCATTTACCGTGGAGGCCACCTCGGCCGTAAAAATCTTGTAGTGGGCATACACGTACGGCTGTTCCCGGGACGAATAGTACGAGTGCATAGCGTGCCCCATCTCATGGGCAAGGGTGAAAACATTGTTTAAATTGTCCTGGTAATTCATCAGTATGTAGGGGTGTACACCGTATGGACCCCAGGAATAGGCCCCACTGGTTTTACCCCTGTTTTCGTAAACATCCACCCAGCCTGAATCAAAACCCCGGGCTGCCGTTTTGCCGTAGTCTTCTCCCAGGGGGGCAAGACCCCGGGTAACCATTGCCACGGCCTCCGGATAGGGTATTTTCCACTTCACGTCACCTACCACCGGAACATACAGGTCATACATGCGCATCTCGTCAAGACCCAGCAGTTTTCTCCGCAGGGCCATGTAACGGTGCATGGAAGACAGGTTCTGACGAACCGTTCCAATAAGATTCTGGTACACATCGGGGGATATATTATCATCAAAGAGTGATGCCTCCAGGGCAGAGGGGTGTTTGCGCACACTGGAATAGAATACATCCTTTTTTACGCTTGAATTGAGGGTGGAGGCCAGGGTGTTTTTCAGTTTGCCGTAGGAGCTGTAGAGAGATGTAAAGGCTTCCATACGTACCCGGCGGTCTTTGCTTTCCATCAACTGGCCATAGCGGCCGTGGGTTACCTCCACCTCTTTCCCGTTATCATCCAGAATGGGAGGAAAGGTGATATCGGCATTATTAAGCATCCTGAAAATACTGGCCGGGGCGGTGGTGACATCTCCCACCCGGGCGATAATGCTTTCCTCGGCCTGGGAAAGAGTATGGGGCTTTAGCCTGGCAAGCTCGGACAGGGCGTACTGATAAATGGTTAGATCCAGGTTTTCCCGGAGAAAATTTTCCAGGGACTGCGGTGGGATTTCCAGTATTTCAGGGACTATATAAGAAAGGGCCGTGTGAACCCGGGTACTAAGTCCCTCGGCCCGGTCAGTCAGTGCCTGGTAGATATTGTTGGTGTTGTCCTCGTCCCGCCGCATGCGGGCATAGGTGTAAAGACGCTCTGTCATTTCCTGTATTTTATCCTGAAGTTTTAAGGCCTCCAGCAATGTTCCGGCTGATTCCCCCAGTTTCCCCTGGTAGGAACCTATTAAATTAATGGTCTCCTGTACCTTTAAAAAATCCTGTTCCCATTGATCCTGTTCAGGATAGATGTCTTCCAGCCGCCATTTATGTTGTGCCGGTATATCATCCCTGGAGGGCAGTCCTCCCTCTTTTTTCATTTTGGGCACCTCCATTTCTCTGGCCGTTAAAGGCCACAATGTATTAGATATATCTCCCCCGGTTGGGATTCTTTAATACTCCGGTTTTTTTCTCCGGAATCAGCCCTTCAATAGTATATTCAATACTTATCCAGTGATTTCAAGGATAAGGGGGTTACCATCTATATCCAGGTGAATTTTTACTTTCATACCCACCAAGACTGTGTCCAGGCCCCGCGCAACCCCCCAGTCCCTGACAATTATGCTGTCCGGTAGTGAATATGACTCCAGATCACCGGCGTTGGTGCGCAATTGTATTCTTTTGGAACCGGTGATTCGGATGTTGTTTACAACGCCTTCAATAAATGATGATCCCGTTACATCCACCAGGGTGACGCGGTTTGCGCTGTCCAGCGAAAGCCTGACAATCATGCCCTGGGTTAAATAACTAATACTGCGGCTGGAGGAGCCTTGCCTTAACTGGACTGATGAAGACAGATAGTAGGATTCTGTTCTGCCACTGCTTCTTTGTATTTGAATTTGCCCGACGCCCGAGCTGTTAAAATAGGTAACAGTTCCCTCCACAGAAGTTAATCCGCTAATAATATCAATCCTGACAACATGGCCACTGTTGTCCAGGGTCAGACTTACGTTCATATTCTCATTTATGTAATCAAGGTTTCGGTCGGTGTAGCCATCCCTCACAAGAACACTCTCGGAAAGGTAGTATGTTCCAGCGACTCCGTTGCCCCGGCGTATGTCTATCCTTCTGATTCCAGTTCTTTGAATGTAGGTTACCAAACCTTCAGTCGTACCCGAACTGATGAGGTCTATTACAGTAACACGGTTTCCATTGCCCAGCGTGAGACTTACGTTCATTCCTTCGGTTAAATAGCTTATACTGCGGCTGGTCGATCCATCCCTCACCAGGACATAGGAATCCAGGTAATAGGATTCTGTTCTGCCGCTGCTTTTTTGTATTTGTATTTGCCCTCCGTAGCTGGAGCTGTAAATATATGTAATCCTGCCCTCCAGGGTAGACGATCCGGTTTTAATATCGATTCTGGCAACATAGTTCCTGCTATCCAGGGCCATACTTACGTTCATTCCTTCGGTTAAATTATTAAAACTTCGGATTGCCGATCCATCCCTCACCAGAGTAGACGCGGTAAGGTTATATGTCTCTGTCCGGCCGTTGCTTCTTTGTATTTGAATTTGCCCGGGGCCGTAGCTGGAATTGCTAATATAGATAATCCTTCCCTCTATGGCTGAACCGTTAATTATGTCGATCCTGGTAACATAGTTGTAGCTGTCCCGGGTAAGACTTACTTTCATGCCCGACAAGACATAGTCCGGGCTGCGGAGCGCGCCATCCTCGGTTACTGTTACATCCTCTCTCATGTAGTATGTTTGCCTGCTGCCATTTGCGTCATAGATGGTTATTCTCCTGCTTCCGTTGTTCCAGATTTCATCCACCGTTCCATCCGGGTTGCCATAGCTTTCCCTTACCAGTATGGACGTTATGAGATCATTTGAATCAAGGCTGATTTCCAGATATGAACCAACCTGTATGTCTTGTGCCTTAAGGCCATAGCCACCCAGGTCCTTTATCTGAACCCCCTGGGTCAAAGAACGTATAATAGTTTTATTTTCATCGTCCAGTAGGACTATATTATCCGAGGATATTTCGTCCACACGACCGAACAATTTCCGGCTGGAATCAAGAATGTTTATTGTATAAGAACTCTGGCCGCTACTGGATATTTCCACAAGCATACCTGGTTTTATGGATGAGTAGGAACTTATTTCACCGTTTTTTATAAAATTGGCGGATTGCTGAGATATGACCTGAACCGTTTCGTCTGCCTGTCTTACTGAAAAAGAATCCCAGTATTTATTCATTATATAGCCCCTGTTACCCGATAGAATTGTGGAGGCTGCCGTTGTTGTGGAATTTAAATCAATTTTTATGATTCGTCCGTCGCTGACGGTGATAGATCCACTTTTGCCCCCGGTGACTGAGGACGCCAGTGTGTTGTTTCCGTATTCGGTTATTCTTACGGAAGTTGAAAGGGGCAGCTTCAGTGAAACTCCCGCGGTGGATTGAAATTCGAGCATTCCTCCGCCGAAGGATATTACTGTACCGCTGTATGTGTATATCCCCTGGGTGGGTGGCATCTGGGCCGTGGTGGGTTGGCTTCCCGAGTAATAACTTATGATTTGACATTTTTGGGAACGGTTTAGCGCAACTCTGACAGTATCTCCCACATTTATGAGATCCAGGCTGACTGCCGAGCCGGATCTGAAAGCCATGAAATAGGGTGCAATGCCATAAGAAAAGGTGCCGTGGGTTGTCTGGAGGGAGATCTTGTTATCTGTTCGGTCCTTTACAACCAGTTTTCCTACGAGGTTGTGGCCTGTGACGGGGGTTATCTTTTCTGTGTCAACCATCTTCAGCAGCATACAAGCCATTTCAGCCCTGGTCAATGGGCTTGCGGGCTGAAATTGGTTTCCCGGCAGTCCGGTGATGATCCCGGCTTCCACCGCACCGGCCAGTAAGTTTTGTTGGAGGGCGGGAACTGTATAGATGTCTGAAAATTTTAGCGCGTAGCCGCTTCCGCTTAGATTTAAGGCCCTGGCCAGCCATACTGCCACCTCCAGGCGGGTGGCGGGCTTGCTGAAATCAATATTTGAAATGTCAACCCTGCTGATCAGTTGTTTCTCAGCGGCTAACTCAATATACCCGAGGAATCCCTTCCACACACCCGGCAGGGCAGTGCTTCCCACCGTGGTTTTGCCGGCGGCCAAAAGGCTCCATCCCAGGCTGCGTCCTATCAGTGTCAATGCCTCAGCCCTGCTGAGATTTTCATCCGGCTTGAATTTTTTGTCCGGGTAACCTTCCATGAAACCATAGCTATTACTTAGAACTATGGCTTCGGACGCCCAGTGGCTGTTAATATCTGTAAAGCCGGCAGGGTTTTGCTGGTCCGGCTCTGCCACTGCCCGGGAGGAGATGAAAGAGATTAGAATAGCTATTATCAGTATTATAATTCTTTTCCGCACCATTAATCAGCCCCCTATATATTTTCCGGTCACCGTCAAATTTGTCCTTAAACCTTATTTATACGACTAGTGTAGCGTCAAAACCTTTTTTTGCTATTAACAACCTGATAAAACAGTGATAAACTGGATTTGGTAGTAATGGCCAAAAGAATGGCGACAAAAATTTTAAGGCGGGATGTGTTTTATTTGGGTGAAAAGAAAAGGCAGGAGATGACGCTGACGGCATCGGGACATCAGTATGACAGGGAATTGACCAGGGTGTCGGTTAAGGTCTCACCTGCAATGCAGGCGGTAATAGCCAACCAACACGAACTGATTGAAATAATTGGAAAGAGCAGTGCCGATAACCAGATTTTTATCGACCAGCACAGGATAGAGCTGTCAATGGTGGAAGATGAGATTGCCGACGCTTTCGCGGGTTATATCAGGAAAAAGGAGACCGCAAAAGCTCAGAGGGAATTAAAAAGGGAGAATAATGAGGGAGTTCATGCATTTACCGATGGCGAAGGGACCAATGTGGTTAAAAAGTCTGCCAGGGGGAGATCCCCGGCAGAGGAGAAAGAATATGCGGCCGTGGATTACATGGATGATTTGAACTCCATGGCGGACAGGCTCAGCCCGGGATTACCCTCGGAAAAATTCCAGCCCCGGGCAAAAAAGGTTCAGGACGCGATAGAGGTGGATGTCAGAAGAGTGGCCATAGGGGCTTCCATTAAGGCGCTTTCCAGTTTTTTGAGACGGGATCTTACCGAGGAAGAAATCAGATCTGTGGAAAAACAGGTGGAATCATATCTTTAATTAACAACGGGACGGCAAGCCCCATCGTAAGGAGCTTCTTCCTTATCACCGCACCAAAGGGGGTATTCCCCTTGAAGATCTTGAACGTTTCCGTTTCCATGGCCACAAAAAACCTCCGGCTTCTTGACGGAGGTTTCTTAGTTCCAGGAAAATATCTACAGTATTCCTCTTTAAGCTGAATTTACTATAACATTATTCCTTTATCAACTAAATCAATAGCTCTCTTGGTCAAAAACAAATCATATTCTGCAGTTAAAAGTACTTGCCTGGCATTGAGGTAGGACAATTCACTTTGCATTAGTTTGATTTTTGCAAATTGACCAAGCTCATAACGCTTTTTGTCCCATTCAAATTGTTTTTTGGCATTATCTGTTTCCATTCGGCTAAGGGAATATTTTTTTTGTTTGGTATACAAGCTGGTAAGTATATTGCTGATGTTTTGTTTTAACCTGGAATTCTCATCTTGAAGCTGTAACTCCATTTCCTTCAGTTCCAGTCTGACAAGTTCGGCCTGGTAAGTTGTATTGTCATAGTTAGTATCATTTTGAATATCCTGCAGGTCACTTTTCTTTTTTTCAATATCCCTTTGCAATTGCAAAAGTTTTATGTTGTCCTTCAATAATTTTGGCATTATTTGGTCATAAACCGGTGTCTCCATAGGAAGATCTGTTTGTATGGGGTTCAGGGAGATGTCCTCTTCAAAGTCCAGCCCAATTTTATCATTGAGATTACCTTTCAGGGTTTTCAGGGTAACCTTTGCATCTGCCAGTGACTGTTCTGCGTTGGCGTAATCCTTTAAAAGACGGTCCACCGCTCCCTGGCTGCTCATGCCCATGCTGAGGCGCTTTTTTTCTATTTCAAAGAGAAGTTTTTTGTGGGACATATCATATTGCAGTGTGGGTATTTTGTTTTCCTGAAGTAAGATATCGGTGTAAATCTGTTCGATATCATATTTCAGTTTTTCTTCAAAATTTTCCAGTGTGTCTTTCGCGTCCTCGTAAGCGTCCTTTGCGTCGACCTTCTGTTCACGGACTGAATCTCTTTGTTGCAATTCTGCAATATACTTGTCCTGAGCTTGTTTTGCAGACCTGTCTTTAAGACTGATCTCAGAATTTATTTGTGCAATTTCCGCAGCATCCGCCACAGAGTTCAATGTTGCCTTATAGTTATTAAGCTGCTGTATGTCCGCCATGATACTGGCAAAATTATTCGCGGAAGAAGGCGCATCGGAATACCGGTACTCCTCTTCAAGCTTATAATGCTTATATTTGGCTTTGTCTGTGGTGATTCTGGATTTGGTCATCTCCCTGCTGTTTTGTATGGCCAAATCCTTTGCCTCATCCAGTGTCAAAGGGGTTATGGCGTAGGCGGGGGAGCAAAAAACCAGTAAGGACAGGATGACGGCTGCACATAGCATTTGTTTTTTCATAAATAATTCCCCTTTCTACTCGTAGCGCAACGCATCAATTGGGTTGAGGTCGGCGGCTTTCCAGGCCGGATAGAAGCCAAAAAAGACTCCTGTTATAATTGAAAAGAATAGTCCCAGCAAAACAGCATTTACAGTGGGCAGTGCCGGCAATTCAAAGTATTTCAGCAGGGGTATGCTTGCAAAGCCGATAAAACTGCCCATAATGCCCCCCGATAAGCTAACCACCACTGCTTCAGCCAAGAATTGACTGAGTATTTCCTTTTTCTTGGCGCCAATGGCTTTTAATGTTCCTATTTCTTTAGTCCGCTCTTTCACCGTTACGAACATGACATTCATGATCCCGATACCGCTGACAATCAACACAACTACGGCAACAGACAGCAAGAGCAGTGACATGGTCCGGGCTGTTTGCTGGGCTGATACCAGTCTGCTGCCTGCATCCATTATGCGAAACTGATCAGCCCCGCCTCCACGGTGGGTTTCGTCTAAAGTACTGGCGATATCTTCCATGGCGGGCTTTACTGTATCCAGGCCGGTGGCCTGGGCAGTTATTGTAGGATTGGCTCTGGCCCCCAGCAAAAAGCGTTCGACTGTCGAATAGGGGATAAAGACCGAATCGTCATAGCCCATTCTGGAACCAGCGTCACCCACCCGGGTAAGCATTCCGACCACTTCAAATTTCCGGTTGTTTATGTCGATGGACTTTCCAACTATATCCGTGGGGTTTCCATCGGTATAAACCATAGCGAATTCGGCCCCCACCACAGCCACCCGCTGCCTTTTTGCTTCATCCTCCTCTTCCAGCAGCCGACCGGTTTGTAAAATTAAATTATTGACTCCCTGGTAGTCAGGCAAAATACCGATATAAGAGCCTCTGCTGGAGTAATTGCCGTGCTTTATGTCTCCGGACCCGTTTAATATAGGCAGGGCCACGGAAATATTCTTGCTTTCGGCAAACCGTTGGGCGTCTTGAATGGTCAGGGGATCTCTCACTCTTCCCCTGGACGCCGGGGAGACCATGATTGTTCCGACGTTTAGCTTGGAGAACTGCTCATTGACCTGGGCCTCGCCGCCGGCTCCAATGGCCACCACCAAAAAAATGGTGGCGGTTCCGACAATAACACCCAGAGTGGTTAAAAACGTTCTTACTTTATTGTGGTAGATATTGATGAAAACCAGTTTTAACAATTGCTTCAGCTTCATTTTGTACCCACCTGCTTTTTAGGGTACACAACGGTATCATTTACTTTAAGTCCCTCCAAAACCTCAACATTGGTTCCGTCGGTAAAACCTGCCTTTATTTCCTTTTCAACCATTTGCCCGTTCTGTTCCAGCAATGTCACAATCTGTTTGCGGTCAACTATTTTTATGGCCTTGTACGGAACAATGAGGCAGTTAAGCACTTCTTTCTGCACAAAAGCAACGCTGCAGGTCATTCCGTCTTTCAGATCGTTGTCGGGGTTTTTGATCAGTATTTCAACGGTATAGCTGACCAGGCCGGAGGAATCCGTTGTGGGTAGCCGGTCGATGTTGCTTACCTCGCCAGTATATTTCTTATCAGGGACGGCCTCTACCGACACATTCACTTTTTGACCCACCTTGATCTGGCCGATATCGTATTCGATGACTTTGGTGACGGCCTTGACCGTGTTATTCTCGTGAACTACGGCAAAGTCTTGTTCGTCGGTGAGGCTCTCTCCCACTTTTTTATTAAACTTTAGTACGGTGCCTTCCACCGGCGAGTACAAAACGGTGTCATTCAGGTCTTCCTGGGCCATTTTTACCGCCAGTTCGTTTTGCTCCATGGAAGTGGTCCGCTGGTATTTTTCTTTTTGCAAAGCATGCTTTTTAAGCGCATTGGCATATTCAAGCTCTTTGTTTTCCAGGGCCAGCTTTTTCATCTTTACTTCGTTGGCTGAATATGCTTCGGCTATTTGTTCCATTTCCTGGTATTCCGCCCGGAGCTTTTCCAGATCTCCCTCCATGGTCTTCAGCCTTAATTCATCATCCAGCAAGCTGGTTAACTGCTGCACTTTGGAGTCTTTTTCCTGTTGCTGTGCATCGCTTAATTTGACCTGGGCCAGTTGATACTGGTCTTTATAGCTCTCATTGTCCAATATGGCGATGATGTCTTTCTTTTTTACAGTGCTTCCTTCCCCGACCAAAATTTCCTGAACCGTGCCCCTGACTCCGAACCGCAAATTCACCTTGGAGAAACCCAGTGTGCCATCCGATCCAAAGCCTACGACAATATCACCCCGGTTCACCCTCGTTTGATCATATTGCACTTCGGCGCTTTTTCCGCTATCGCGGTATTGAAACCAGGCAAACAGCCCCGCCGCCAAAAGGATGGGCATTATTCCGGCCAGTATCCATTTCTTTTTCTTTGCAATAATCTCCATTGGTCGCCTCCCGAATTAATTCTCAAAAAGCCTGCCATCCCGTATGTATATCACTCGTTCCATTTGTTCGGCCAGTTCTTTGTTGTGGGTTATCACTAAAATGGTATTTCCCTGTTCATGAAGCTCTTTGAAAATTTTGATGGCGTCCGAACTGGACTTGCTGTCCAGATTTCCGGTGGGCTCGTCAGCCAGAAGCAGAGGGGGATCGCCAATAAGGGCCCTGGCGATGGCCACTCTCTGCTGTTGTCCGCCGGACAATTCGTTGGGTCTGTGTTTAAACCTGTTTTCCAACCCCAGTGCGGTAAGTTTTTCTTTTGCCCTCAGAGTCGCCTCTTTTTCTTCCACACCCCGGTACAGTAAGGGCAGCATGACGTTTTGCAGGGCGGTAAGGCGGGGCATCAGGTTAAATTTCTGAAATACAAAGCCTATTTTATTGTTTCGCATATCGGCCAGCTGGTCTTCTTTTGCTTTAATTACATCAATGCCGTCGAGATAATACTGGCCTGATGTGGGCAGATCCAGGCAGCCCAAAACATTCATCAGGGTTGATTTTCCAGATCCCGATGGGCCAAGAATAGCTGTATAATCGTTTTCCCTCACGGTGATGCTTACATCGTCCAGCACCCTCAGTAACTCAGAGCCGGTTTGGTATTCTTTGATCAGATTTTTGGCCTCTATGATGCATTTATGATTTTTCATCTGCCCGGTACGCCTCCCATACCCGCCGGAGGGCCGCCCTGCGCGGCTCTGTTGCCTCCACCGCCTTGTTGCTGCTGCTGAACGCCTGTGCGATTGCCTCCCAGCAGTTGAACAAATTCTACCGTTTCGCCGGCTTTCCAGACACGGATCATTTGATCTTTTTTGATGTCGGTCAGCTGGGCCGTGGCTGTCGCATTGCCGCCTCTTTGCATGGTTGCGATGGGGGTGCCCACCGGAATGATAAATGTCAATGTTTCTTCCGTGAAGCTGATCCCGGCGCCCATACCTTGTCCCGCACTCATATCCCGTCTTGCCCCGCCGCTTGTGCTGCTTCTGCCGTCAGCATTTTGTTCTGGCGCGCCCTGACGTTGATTGGTAGCATTTGCCGGCCTTTCCTGCCTTTGTGGCGCGGGGCTGCCTGGTTCTGTTCCGATCTTTGCCGTAAACATTGTAACTTCGTTTCCAATGATTTCTTTCACCTTGCCTGCCATTTCGGGGTTTCTCCCGGGAACTGATACGGTGGTCTGACTGTTTACAGCAGGATTATTAGCAGTGGCAGCCGGACGGGTGGCATTCTTCCCGGAGCTGCTGCCGCAGCTGGTTAGCAGTGCCAGTGAACAGGCAAGGGTAATCACCAAGAATATCTTCTTCAATCTCATCACCTCATATATCTAAAGTAAGCACTGGTAAAATCTGATCTGTTTCTTTATAGTATTTTGTTATAAATCTCACCCCCTGTAGAGGTCCCGGCATTATAGCCATAATATAACATGTGCATGTCAGTAAAATGTCAGGAATGCAAACACTGAATATACCCAAAAATAGCTTATAATCACAATTTCTGTATGGGCGAAAAAAATCACCCCAAAGGGTGATTTATCGTGTTGCCATTAGAAAGCGTCAACTATCTGTCTCCCGGCTTATCCGAAATTCTTCAGTATTGCCACCGCGCAGTCGGGATCCAAAACAGTTTGCCCGTCCTCTTTTTCCAGCAGTCTGAAATGTCCCGGGGTGCTGTCATCGAAGGTGGTCATCAAAAAAGAATTGTTTGCCAGTTCACAGGTCGTTATACTGGTAATAAAGTTGTTAATATTAGTCAATAATGGTTTTGGAGGAAATTCATGAATGATCAGCAGCTTATTGAGATAATAGCAGGTGAGGCGGGAATAACTGCTCTGCAGGTGGAGAAAACAGCCGGTCTCTTGGACGCTGGCAACACCGTTCCCTTCATTGCCCGCTACCGCAAGGAGGTTACCGGCGAGCTGGATGAGGTCAGTATACGGAAGGTGGAGGAAAGGCTTAAGTTCTACCGCAACCTCAATTCCCGCAAGGAAGAGGTAATCCGCCTGATTGAAGATCAGGGTAAGCTAACCGGGGAACTACGGGAAAGAATTATGAATGCCACCAGGCCGACCGAGGTGGAAGACCTGTACCGACCCTACCGGCAGAAGAGAAAAACCAGGGCCTCGGTGGCCAGGGAGAGGGGGCTGGACCCCCTGGCCCGGTACCTGCTGTCCTTTCCCCGCCAGGGTGACCCCCGGCAGGAGGCCTTAAAATACATTGACCCGGAAAAAGGTGTGGCCTCCCCGGAGGAAGCCCTTCAGGGGGCTATGGATATTGTGGCCGAGGAGATTTCCGATGACCCGGACGTACGGGGATGGATCAGGGAGTATACTTTTAAAAACGGGCTTTTGATTACCACTGCCTCGGCAGAGGGAAAGCCTTCGGTATATGAAATGTATTATGACCACCGGGAGCCCGTTCGCCAGGTGGCCCACCACAGGGTTTTAGCCATAAACCGGGGTGAAAGGGAGGGTTTCCTAAAGGTTGCCATAGGAGTGGAGGAAGATAGAATAATTGATTACATTGCCCGCAGGTGGGTAAAAACACCTTCGGTTACTTCAGAAATTATACTCTTAGCCGTCAGGGACAGCTACCGCAGGCTGATTGCTCCGGCGGTGGAGAGAGACGTGCGGGGAGGTCTTACCGAAAAGGCCGAGGAACAGGCTATAATAGTTTTCTCCAAAAACCTCGGCCAGCTTTTAATGCAGCCACCGGTGAAGGGTAAGGTAGTTCTGGGGGTTGATCCTGCCTACCGCACAGGATGCAAATGGGCAGTGGTGGATGACACCGGCAGGCTTCTGGAGATTGGGGTTGTGTATCCCACTCCTCCCCATGCCAGGGTGGAGGAAGCCCTGAGGACATTTAAACTACTGGCTGACAAATATGGTATTGAGGTAATCGTCATTGGGAACGGCACGGCCTCCAGGGAAACAGAGCAGTTTGTGGCATCCTTCATAAACGGCTACAGCCAAAGAGAGATAAAATACGTTATTGTAAGTGAGGCCGGGGCCAGCGTCTACTCCGCCTCGGAGTTGGCAGCCCGGGAATTTCCCGGTCTGGATGTTTCCGGGAGAAGCGCGGTGTCCATTGCCCGGAGGCTTCAGGACCCCCTGGCGGAGCTGGTCAAGATAGAGCCCAGAGCAGTGGGGGTGGGCCAGTACCAGCATGATTTAGGGGAAAAAAGGCTGGAGGAAAGCCTTACCTCGGTGGTGGAGTCGGTGGTAAACCACGTGGGCTGTGATCTTAACACCGCCTCGGCCCCGCTTTTGTCCTATATATCAGGCATAAATAAAACTGTGGCTGACAATATAGTCAAATTCCGGGAGGAATCGGGCAGGTTCATCGACCGCAGCAAATTAAAAAAGGTGCCCCGCCTGGGACCCAAAACCTATGAGCAGTCGGTGGGCTTTCTCCGAATATCCGGAGGCAAGAATCCACTGGACAATACCCCCATTCACCCGGAGTCCTATGATCTCGCCGAGGGGCTGATTAAACTGGTAAAATGCTCTCCTGGCCAGATTGGCACCGCCGAAATGAGGGCCGCGCTGGGGTCCCTGAATCCGACCGAGGCCGCCTCCCTGCTGGGGGCCGGGGTGCCAACGGTGAGAGATATTATAGAAAGCCTCATGAGGCCCGGGCGGGATCCCAGGGAAGATTTACCCGGACCTCTTTTGCGCAGTGACATACTATCCATGGAGGATCTCCGGCCTGGTATGGAGCTGAAGGGAACAGTTCGCAATGTGGTTGATTTTGGGGCCTTTGTGGACATAGGAGTGAAAGTGGACGGCCTGGTGCACCTTTCCCAGATGAGTAACCGCTTCATCAAACACCCACTGGATGTGGTAGCGGTGGGGGATGTGGTGGAGGTCAGGGTTATGGATGTGGACATCCGCCGCCAGAGGATCTCCCTGTCTATGAAGAGCGTGGGGGATAAAACCCAGGGGTGACTATAAGCTATTAAAAACAAAATACTGTTGACTTTATTGCGGTCAGGAGTTTGAGGTTTGTGGCTGCTTATCTGCAGCCCTGGTTGTCCGGTTCCTACTTCTGGCTTCTTGTGCGCCTGTCAGGGCGCTTTTTTTTTAGCTCTTGACATTTTTAACAATATATAAGTAATATTAAGTTGTAAATAAGAATAGATATTATT
>LADL02000983.1_pt1 | contig 14203 bp, 13 predicted proteins | sample 619721 | NCBI WGS metagenome assembly LADL02 (sample SAMN03397408, study PRJNA257561) | rock porewater metagenome | biome: terrestrial; feature: Opalinus Clay rock; material: porewater; isolation source: Opalinus Clay rock porewater BRC-3 borehole | place: Switzerland: Mt Terri URL, St-Ursanne ...
AATAACCGGTCGTTGTCTTTTTCTAACACCGCATGGTTATTTCTTAGTACGATAAAACCTCCACGCTCAAATCCCCGGGTCACATCCTCGACTCCAGCTGAACAGTCATGGTTGCCCAAAACGGCAAATTTTCCAAAGGGTGCCTCAAGTCTTGACAGGAGTGGAATAATTTTATTCATTATACCAAGGGAGGCCTTCGATTCAAAGGTATCACCGGATATTAATATAACATCCGGGCCAAGCCCGTTAATTACCTCCACAATAGTTGAGAGGCTCTTCGGGCCATAAAAAAACCCCAGGTGAATATCGCTCAGCAGAGCTATTTGGAACCCGGAAAAAGACCGGGGCAGCCGCCTGAGTGAAATACTCACACTACAGACTTCCAACCAGTGTCGCTCAATGGCTGAAGTGTAAATCACTCCCAAGACTCCAACGACCCCTAAAATCCATATCATCTGTTCGAATCCCCATGTTGTTTGCATGAATTACTCCTGACATAGTTAACCACGCATAGTAACAGAGCGGCCATTTTAAAGTCGGCTTCCGGCGGCGCTTGTTTTCGCGGCCTTTTAATAATAGAACTATAATATCATATGCAATAACTAAAAAAGTTAATTCCCGCGCAACTCGACCAGGAGGATAACTACTTTCATTATAGAATAGTTTCAATTATTTAACAGAATTGGAGGGTGACTCTATCACGAGATAGGGGGTAGTTTCAAGTTAAGGAGGTATCTATGAGTTCATTGGTTGACCAGGAAATGCTAAAGCTTATAAACGACAAGGGTTGCGCTCTGAATTTAGGGGATAGGATGGAGATTCTGGCGGAATATAAATTGCCCACCGACAAACGGGCGGAAAATGTTATCATATCGGGTTGTGTTGTTTTGTTTAGACTTCCGCGCATATTGCGTTCTTTCGCCAATGTACTGGAAGATTCAGGTGTCTCGTATACTTTTTTATCAGAGGAATATTGCTGCGGAAATTATTTGTACCGCCCGGCGATAAAGGCAAGGGATGATAAGGCCATTAAGGAATGCAGGGTGTATTCAAAGCAGTTTATTGGCAGAAATATTGTTCGGGCAAAAAAATTGGGGGCAAAAAGGATAATTATCTTTTGCTCCCCGTGTTATCCCATCTATAAACTGCTTTATCCTGAAGAAAATATTATTTTTTACCCCGAAGCAATCAATGAGATACTACCCAACATACATACCGAAATGAAGATCGATTATTACCCCGGATGTTACAAATTACATCGCAGGCTCTCACCGATACCTATGGATCTGATATCTACAGGTAAGATTCTCAGTAAAATAGGAGGGTTGCAGGTTAACAGAATATCTTCAAAGGACTGCTGCTATGTGCCCGAGGGCATAGAAAGGCTGGTTAACGGGAACCTGACAGACTGCCAGGTGCATATTTGTACTGGGTGTTATGGTCAGGCGGTTCAGAACATTCCAAAGGAAAAAGGTATAAAAGTATTGATGCTTCCCGAATTAATTGAAAAATTATTAATTGAAAAATAACTTATTTAGGAGGATACCATGAGGACTAGAGATGAAATCTGTTTTCTCTCCGCCACAGAACTGGCACGGCTGATAAGGAACAAGGAATTGTCACCGGTGGAGGTGGTGGAAGCTTTTTTGGAAAGGATTGAGCGTTGCAACCCTTCGGTGAACGCCTATTGCACTGTTACTTCCGAACTGGCCAGACGGTGGGCAGGGGAGGCCGAAGAGCAGGTGATGCGGGGTGATCTATTGGGACCCCTGCATGGAGTCCCAATAGCAATTAAAGACCTGACTCCCACCGAGGGTATCCGGACAACATACGGGTCAGTGGTATTTAAGGATAACGTTCCCTCCCGGGACTCGGTTTTTGTGGAGAGGGTAAAGAAGGCCGGAGCCATCATACTGGGAAAAACAAACACACCGGAATTCGGACATAAGGGCACCACCGACAACTATCTTTTCGGGGCTACCCGCAATCCCTGGGACACCAGCCTTACTTCCGGGGGATCCAGCGGGGGTTCGGCCGCCGCAGTGGCCTCGGGCATGGCTCCCCTGGCCGAGGGCAGTGACGGGGGCGGATCGATACGTATACCTTCCAGCGCCTGCGGTGTTTATGGTTTAAAGCCCACCTATGGAAGAATTCCACTGGATAATTCAATTTCCAGGTTTTCGTCAAACACCCCCTTTATTCACTTTGGTCCCATTGCGCGGACGGTGGCCGACGCGGCGTTACTATTATCGGTGGTGGCCGGGCCGGACGAACGGGATCCCTATTCACTGCCTCATACCGGGGATGATTATATAAAGGCCCTGGAGGGAGAAGTAAAGGGACTCAGGGTGGCGTACAGCCCCGACCTGGGCTTTTTTGAAATAGACACTGCGGTAAGGAGAATTATCGATGGGGCGGTAAAGGAATTCCCGTTGCTGGGATGCCCGGTGGAAATTGTGGACCCGGGCTTTGACAATCCGGTTAAAAATATACAGAATGCCTTTAACGTTATGTGGTGCGTTCATTACGCCTATTTTTACGGTGAATTACTGCCCCAGTGGGAATCAAAACTGTCTCCCGGGGTAGTGGCCATGATTAGGGCCGGCAAGAAGGTGGGGGTAATGGAATACAAGCAGTTGGAAATGTGCAGAACGTATCTGTGGGATACTGTCCAGAGGCTGTTTGAAAAATATGATTTACTGGTAACCCCCACCCTGGCGGTGCCACCCTTCAGCCTGGAGATACCCGGCCCGTCCAGCATTAATGGCCGGAAGGTCAACCCCTACAGCAGCTGGATGCTTACCCACCCCTTTAATATGACCGGACACCCTGCGGCATCTATACCCTGCGGATTCACCGAAAATAATCTGCCTGTTGGCCTGCAGATAGTTTCCAGACGCTTTTCAGAAAAGACCCTGCTAGGTATCTCGGCCGCTTTTGAAAAGGCCAGGCCATGGGCTGCCGTAAGGCCTCCATGTTGATAGTATAGGCAACCGCGGTAGATAGACTCTTTTATTGTGACAATTGGAGGGGGTTCCCGGGTTTACCGGGAACCTCTTTAATGTACTTTATTAGAATGGTGACGGGTGGAAATACTATAATATACTGGTTAATATAGGGGATATCAATGTTTTTCCTCGTCCGCTTTATCATGGAGTGGTTTATATGGCTTATATTAGCTGATAAAAAGCGTTGGAGAGAGTTGTTTCCAGTGGCATTTTTGGCATCGCTGCTGGGTAGTGTAACAGACAATATAATGCACCAATACCTGCTGTGGGATTACGCTAAGGGCAAATCAGTTTTTCCGGAATTGGCCAATGATTTTGGAACCTATGTTGTGGTAACGTATTTGTTCATCCAATGGCTGCCAAAGAAGAAAACCTTCTGGATTATGTTTGGATATTGGTTCGTCTGGACAGGGATTACTATAAGCATAGAGTGGCTCCACCTCATTACAAAAAACATTGAACACTATAGAGGTTGGAACCTGGGTTTTTCCTATGTTGCTGACTGGATTCTGTTTTGGATTTTCTATCAATACCACAAAGTATTCAAACTGGAGAAACTATCAGGATGATATTAATACTGCTGTTCTTTTTTTGCCAGTCTTTTCATTAGCCGGCTTTGCCAGGACTAAATGTGTTTTTTAAATAATTTTAATTGATCCAGGAGCATTTCCTGCCTTTTTTTCATTACCTCAGCTGCCTTCTCCCCTTCATAATTGAAAAAGCCCCGGCCGCTCTTTACACCCAGGTGTCCCTCCCGGACTTTGTCAGTAATTACTTCGGGAACACCGGCAGCATTGTATAAATCCGGGAATATTAGAGAGCAGGCCAGTGCCACGGTATCCATCCCAATAAAGTCCATGGTGTCAAACATACCCTGCCATGCGGATTTGAAACCTATGGCTGAAACAACGGCGGTGTCAACATCTTCCGGGCTCACCACCCCGGTATTCACCAGGTGCATTGCCTCCCTCATCATTGCGGTCTGCAGTCTGTTTACCAGGAAGCCCCTGACAAAGCCGTTAATAATAATTGGCTTTTTGCCACATTTACTCAATTCTTCTTTAAGCCATTGAACGGCTGAAGCCTCTGTCCGCTCATTCCTTACAATCTCCACCAGAGGAATAATTTGGGGGGGGTTAAAAAAGTGGCATACGAAGAATTTACCCGGGCGAAAATCGGGAAAAATATCGGGAAGCGGCAGTGCGGACGTGTTGCTGACAATTACCGCGTCCCGGTGACACAGGCTGTCAAGCTCGTTATACAGGGACTGTTTTATGTCCGGTCTTTCAGGCACAACCTCTATGATCAGCTGTGCATCTTCCACCGCCTGCCGGAGGGAGGTTGTGACAGTTAAAAGGGATAAGTAATCTTCCACGCCCTTTTCCAGCAATCCCATGCCGTGCATGGTGGAAAGGCTTTTCCGTATATCATCGGCCCCCTCCCGCAGGGCATCCTCCCTTACATCAACCATTGATGTTTCATGACCGCCCATCATCCATACCTGAGCGATCCCGGGGCCCATTACACCTGACCCGATAACGGCAACTTTCATGATACTGTTTCCTCCAATCAGTTTTTCTACGGTTCGCAGTAGGTGCTTTTTTATAATCCCTTATCTATTGGGGTATCCACAAAATCCTGTATTTCGCGGTTTCTGGTTTCAGGCAGAAAAAGTAATATTAACAGGATGGCCACAAGGGGTGAAAGGGCCATGACCGACACCGCATTGCCGACGCTTCCCAGGGGGATTGCCAATGATCCTACAATGGCGGGGGCCGCTACCTGGCCAAGTCGTCCGATGATATTGTTCCCCCAGGCGGTTGCGTTGGCCCTGATGGCTGTCGGGAACAGCTCATTAGTGAAAGAAGCCCCTATCACGGTAAACACCCCTATGAAGAATGTAGCCGCCACCATAAAGGGCAGAACAAAACTGTACTGGGTGGCCTGGAAGGTACAGACGGTAAATATGGAGCCGCCCAGCAGGAAAATAAATGACGTCGGCTTCCTGCCCATGCTGTCCATTAGCTTACCGGCAACAAAATAGCCCAGCAGAGCTATGGTATAGGCCAGGGCAATGGTAAGTCCCACCCTGGACTCGTTCCATCCCAGTTCCTTTACCGCATGATAGGAGAAGAAATTCTGAGTGGTGATATAACAAAGGTAAAGCAAAACCCACAGGGCGGAAACCAGGATCATGTATTTACGGTAGGGAGGCTTCCACACCGCAAAAAAGACGGGCTTTGCTTCGGAGGCCTGCATGGTGTTGCGAAATCTTTCGGTCTCGTGGAAATTTTTACTGAGAAAAAATACCAGGATCAAAGGCAGCGCCCCTATAACGTATAGTCCCCGCCAGCCGAACCCCAGGTTGGCCATCAGTGGCATGCACAGAGCTGGAAATATAGCGCCAATGGCAGCGGCCGCCTGGAATAATCCCAGCGCTCTTCCCCTAAAATCCACGCTAAACTCTTCGGCTATGATGATGAACCCCACAGCCCATACCGCCACCAGGAACACCCGGGCAAGAAACTGGCAGGTCACAAATAACTCAATGTTGGGGGTAAAGGCGGTTGCCAGGCTGAGAAGGGAGTATAATACCACCGACCACAGAAAAACCGGCTTGCGGCCCACCCTGTCACCCATTCTTACCACAAAAAAGGCCAGTATTGTGCCGATTGCTATCGTGGACAACATAAAGCCGGCGGCTTTGGTATCTATGCCGAGGTCCCGGGTTATAAACGGAAGGGCCAGGTTTACCGTGGAAAAATCAAATCCCTCGAAGAAAGCGCCCAGCATAACCAGCGGGAATATCTGCTTTTGCCTTTTTGTCAGCTGAAATTTTCCTGCAGCTGAACTCACATAAATCCCTCCCAATATGGTTTTATGTTTTCGCATTATAGGCTGTCCAGCAATATTCTGACTTCCAAATTCCAGGCCTTTTGACAGGGTTTTATTCCGTACTCAGCAGCTCATCCATGTAATTCAGCACCAACTCTTCTACCAGGCCCCTATCAGGCAGTGTTCCCATCATCCCGTACATGGCTGCAGACCCGTTGGGTGCCGGAGAACAGTCTCCTTTAAGGGCCAGTACACATTCCCTGAGGTCGGAAAGAAAGTTGTCGGCTACTTTTTCGTGGGCCGGGGTAACCATCATGTGCAGGCAGGCAGGTCTTTGCTGGCGGTCAAGTCGCCAGCCCCGGGCATCCATGGCGTCTCCCAGCATGTATATGTCAATTTTGTCGGAGGTAAAGGCGAATACGCTCATGTCGGGCTGGCCCAGCATGTAAAGTCCTGGAATGGAATTAATTCCATCGATTAATCTCCTGGCAGTCTGCATTATTACCCTGGCGATGCGCATATAGCCTTCTTCGCCCAGATGGTTCATAACCGCCCAGGCTGCGGCGAAGGCCCCACCTGGCCTGGTTCCGGTCATGGTGGGGTGGGCGTATATTCCCCCGGACCACTCGGTATAAACATAAAACTGGTGCCGGCGAAGGCTTTTATCCTGGTAGATGATGGTGGAAGCGCCCTTGGCCGCGAAGCCATACTTGTGTACATCGGCTGATATTGACGTAACGCCTGGAACCGAAAAGTCAAAATCAGGCAGCGGGTAGCCCAGCTTGCGGGTAAATGGCAGCAGGAAACCGCCAAGGCAGGCATCCACATGGAAGCCTATGCCACTCTCCATGGCTATAGCCGCCAGATCTTTTATAGGATCGATCACTCCCTGGGGGTAAGAGGGGGCCGATCCCACAATTAAAATAGTGTTTCCATTAACAGCTTTTCCAGTGGCCCCAATGTCGGCTCTAAAATCCGCTTTTACGGGTATCCGCACCGGTTTTACGTCTAAATAATGAGCGGCCTTTTGGAAGGCGGGGTGTGCAGTTTCAGGCAAGATCATCTCGGGGGATGTTATTTCGGGGTGTTCGGCCCTGGCCTTGTCACGATAGGTCTTGACGGCCATCATAATGCTTTCGGTTCCGCAGGAGGTCATGGACCCTGCCGCCTGCGGTCCGCCACCCAGCAGGCCGGCCGTCATGGCCACCACCTCGCATTCAAATTTCCTAAGGCTGGGGAATGCACCAGGGTTCAATCCATTTTCCGAAAAAAACATTGTATAGGCTTTCTTTAACAGATCATAAATCTCTTCCCCGGGGTAATAGACCAGGCTCCAGGTCCTGCCTTCCTTCCAGTTGGCGTCGCCGGCCCTCAAATCGTTCATTTGACTTAAAAGCTGTTCTCCAGGTATTCCTTCGGTGGGGAGGTTCATTACCGCCATAAAGGGCCTCCTTGCAGTATTTTCTTTACTTATTGCCTTAATCAGCGAAATTAAAATGATTTTCAGTAAAAAATGTTCAGCACAACTGAACTTATGTTCAAGTTTTATTGAAATAATGCTATCATACTGAATAAATGAAAACAATATTTATTTCATTTATCATACCGGTAAATATTTATCCAACGAAGTTGGAAAGGTTATTGACAGGGGTTTTTACGGCATGATAGCATCTCAATTAAGATAGCTGAACAGGTGATCAGCAGGGTTGAACACATAAATGGCAGACTAATAAATAAGGGGGGCTGGTCTTGAGCACAAAAAATATAAATGGAGGTACTCTGGTTGCCGGGGTTTTTAAGAAAGAGGGGGTTAAATATATATTTGGACTGGCCGGGGGACATATATATCCAATGATGGAGGCCTGCCAGGAAAATGGTATAGGTTACATAGGAGTCCGCCACGAAATGACCGCGGCCTTCATGGCTGAAGGCTGGGCGCTGACCACAGGCACAGTGGGAGTTTGCACTGCCACTGCAGGTCCCGGCTTTACAAACCTGGTTACCGGGCTGGCTAATTCTTCCAATGGGGGGATACCTGTATTCTGCTTGGCCGGTAAGGCCAGGGTTACCGAAAATGACCGCAATGAGCTGCAGGATTTCAATCAGATCGATATGATAAAACATATTACCAAACACGCCAGGGCGGTGGCAGAAACCAGCCGGATACCGGAATACGTTGGCCGGGCCATGGCACACTGCATAACAGGCAGGCCGGGTCCGGTATACATTGAAATACCCAGAGACCTTATGGAGCAAAATATTGGCCAGGAGGCGGTTACCCAGAAAACATACCGTACCTCCAGTGTCCCGGCAGGAGACTCCAGGGACATTGAGGCCGCTGTTAAGATGCTGATTGAAGCTAAAAAGCCTGTGCTTATTGCCGGAGGAGGAGTATGGTGGTCTCAGGCGCAGCAGGAGTTGACCGGGTTTGTGGAGAAGACAGGTATTCCTGTATTTACCCGTAATTCTGCCAGGGGAGTGGTGCCTGATACTCATGGTCTGTGCATGGGCATAGCTGCGGGAGCCAGCCCGGTGCTGCGTTCGGCTCTTAACGAGGCCGATCTGGTTCTGGTGGTGGGAACAAGAACAGGCTACACAATGCCCCGGGACGTTTTTCCAAAAACCCTTAAGATGATCAGGATAGATATTGACCCGGCCCAACTGACCGATCAAATAGATGTCAGTCTGGGTATTGTGGGGGATGCCCGTTGTGTTCTGCGGCAGCTGACTGAGGCTGTTGCTCAAAGTAGTTATACCGAGTGGGTTGATTACCTGGCAGGGGTGAAAAACGGACTTATCTCAATGATATCGACACTGGGACTTTCCGGCCAGACCCCCATTCACCCTGTGCGCCTGATGCTTGAAATTTCAAAGAGAGTAGATCAAAACACCATCGTTGTAATTGACGGGGGCGATGTGGCCAAATGGGGTAACTTGCTTTTACCCGCCACCGGCCCCGGTCATTATCCCGGCATAATAAGCACCAGCTTTGGTCCCCTGGGAGTGGGAATTCCTTATGCCATGGCCGCTAAACTGGCCCATCCGGATAAGAAGATTATATTGCTGACCGGTGACGGCACCTTTGGTTACGGGGCAATGGAGTATGAGACCGCCATGAGATACGGAATAAACTTTACCACCGTAATATTGAATGACAAGTGCTGGGGAATGATCAAGAGGTCGGAAGCCAAAAAGAATTCTGCGGAAAAGGATTTTGTAGGGCTGGACCTGTCGGAAACCAGGTATGACAAGGTGGTGGAGGCGCTGGGGGGACACGGGGAATATGTCACCCTGCCCCAGGATATAGGGCCTGCCATTGACCGCGCCCTGGCTGCCGGAAAGCCGTCCTGCGTAAATGTGATGACCGATCCCGCCATCGGCCCGATGGTATAAACATTTTTTCAACATAATATTTGGAGGCTTTTTATATTGGAGAAAGGTGCTAAAGAGTCCAGGGTACGTTCAGTGTCCAGAGCGCTGTCCATACTTAAATGTTTTATAAAACATCCCCACCAGTATGGGATAACTGAAATAAGTGAAACACTTAATCTTTCCAAGGGCACGGTTCACCTGCTGGTAAAAACCCTGGAGGACGAGGGGTTTCTGGAGCAGCTGGAGGAAACCAAAAAGTACCGGGTGGGGTCCATGACATACGAGCTGGGGGTGGCCGCACTGGGTGAGTTGCGCATCCCTTCACACATACATCTCCAGCAGATGAGTCAAGAGCTTTCCATGCCCTGTTATCTTGCCATTACCATAGGCATCAAGGCAGTGCTAATTGAGAAGGCCGAGCCGGTAATTCCCTTCATGATGGTAATGCAAATAGGGGCGATATTGCCCTTTCACACCTCCTCCATGGGGAAAATACTACTGGCCGGGGCTGATGCCGATCAGCGGGAGGAACTTGTCAGCACCATAGAGCTGCAGGCGTTGACGCCGAACACAATTACTAACAGGGATGATTTAAAAAAAGAAATTGAAGAGGTGGAAAAACAGGGGTACGCCCTTGACCGGGAGGAAACTCTGCCGGGTGTGTTTTGTATGGCCGTACCGGTGAAGGATAGCAACGGCAGGGTGATTGCCGCCCTTTCGCTGGTTGGTCCCTCCACCACCCTTAATAAAGACAATTACTGGCAATACCTGCCTACGCTGCAAAAATACTCTGCCCTTATAACCAAGGATATGACATACATGAAAAATTAATTAAAAAATTAAAAGCGGGGTGGCTGACAATGAAATCACTGCTGGTGGACAAAAGTCCGGAACGGCTGATGGCGGTATTCGCGGGCGGCCCCGGAGCGGTTTTCACTGATTCATCCCACCTTCGGTATATGGACATACCGGATTCCCAGGCTCCGCCCGGGTGGATCAGGATAAAAAACAGGCAATCGGGAATATGCGGCAGCGACCTGCATATTATTTTCCTGGATCTGGACCCCGGCGTTCATCCTTCTATTCTTCCGGGTGATAGGGTTATCTACCTTGGCCACGAGGTGGTGGGCAACGTTGTTGAGGCCGGTCCGGAAAGCAGCCTCAAGCCGGGAGACAGAGTAATCAGGAGAATGCGGGTGGGCGGCGGTTCCTGTCAAGCCCACGGACTTAGCCCATGCAGCCAGTGTAGCGGGCTGGATTACAACCACTGTGAGAGGAATGGATTGCCGGATACAGTGGGCGGTGGCTTCAGTGAAGAATTTTATGCTCCCGAAAAAGGGCTGCTAAAGATACCCGACCGCCTGACTGATGATCAGGCGGTTTTGGTGGAGCCGGCGGCCGTGTCCCTGAGGGGTGTTTTACGCTGTCCCCCCGCAGGAAGGCAGCAGGTACTCGTTCTGGGTACCGGAACCATTGGATTTTTTGTGTTACAGGCCCTGCGGGTAGTCTGTCCGGAATGTGATATAGTGGTGGTGGCCCAGTTCGATTTCCAGAGGGAACTGGCCCTTGGCTACGGGGCCGACGAGGTCTGGATGGCGGACCAGGACCTGCTGGACAAAGCTGCCGCCAGAACAGGCGGTACTGTATACACCGGTTTTACAGGAAGCCGCACACTGGTGGGCGGCTTCGATATTGTTTTCGACTGTGTCGGAACGGCAGACACACTGCAGCTGTGCCTTCGCCTGGCCAGGTCCCGGGGTAGTGTAATGCTTACAGGGGCCTCGTTAAAGCCCATTAACTTGGACCTTTCGCCTATTTGGTACAATGAGGTCAACCTGTTGGGGACGGCCTCCCACTGCAACAGCCTGTGGCAGGGCCGCATGGTGGGGGATTTCGAACTGGCCATAGAGTGGATGCTGGCAGGGAAAATCGTAACGGATGGCTTTATAACTCACAGGTTCAGGCTGGACCAGTACCGGGAGGCCATTATGGCGGCGGTTGACAAAAAGAAAAACAGTTCGGTCAAGGTGGTATTTGAGTTTTCCGAAAACACATCATTCTGAAGGTTATAAAGTTCGGGGTTACGGTAGCTATGGGTGTTCCCACTATGTATAACCAGAAGCCCCCAACATTACTGTTGGAGGCTTCTATGTTATGAGCCTGTAATGACCTACGCTACAACTACTACGCGTATCTGCGTAGCCCCAGACAACCTTTCGGCTGCCAAGGACCATTACGACACCCGTAATAATCTTTGCTTGACTACCATGGATATCTTAGAAGCCTTTAATGATCTCTCGACCATTAAAAACCTCCGCACCAGTAAGCTGATTCGAAACCCATGATAATCTTAGCTCGACCGCCACACATCCCTTGCGACCGCATTGCAATCGTTCGGACTGCAATACAGCCTGCCGGAACATGTGACAATCTTCCCGCCGACTAATATCGAGCCGTTATGACCCGGTATTAATCTTTGGCCGACTGATACAAAGCCTTTACGACCCTGTATCAATCTTGGCTCGGCCATCACAAACCCGTGATACTACTATGCTCAATTTGCTTTTAAAATATTTATCAGATCATAAATTATTTTAATGATGGTTTCCCAGGTAATTTCCTGCATCTGGTTCGCCGAAATCCAAGCTCTCATGTTTAACACCCCGGCTGCAGGTGCGATGATTTTGCAATAGCTCATGGGTCATCAAAAGGTGGTTGGCGATATTATCTAAAAGACTCCGGTCACTGCTATCCAGGTAGTTTATTTTTTCTTCCAGCGAAAGAAGTGTGGCTGAGAAGAAATTATCCATATTTACACTCTCCTCCATTCAAATGCTTTTAAATATTTTAGCCATGTCAATAGCTGAAAATACGGAAAACCATTTATGATACCATAAGGGGTATGATTTGTATAAATAATAGCATTTGCGTGGAGGCATGGTTATTGACGAGAACTATTACATGTGATATTATTTATATATACCCCAGGGGGGTAGGTCCGGTGTTCACTGCGGGTGAAGTTAAAGTTACCTAATTAAGTGAATATTTGGTTGAATGATTTATTCTTTATGCTACTGCAGGTTTTTGTTAAATTGCAGTTAGCTGAAGATATAATTTTACTGTAAAGAATTACAATCAATTAGGGCTAAGATTTATAGCTTAAAGCAAAAAATTTGAGGTGGTGAGGGAAGTGGCCAGGAGAAATTATGAGTGTAGCGACTGTCAAAACAAATTCACTGTTAATTATATTTTCTTTAAACCAGATTTAAAGTGCCCTGCCTGCGGAAGTCATAAGATTAAAGAGGAATCAGCCGGTGGTGGAGGTTGCTGCGGCAAAGCATCAGATAAGCCTGCCAGGTTTACCTGAGGTTGATATTCAAGGAGAAGCATTTTGTTTCTCAATAATTAAAATTATATATGGCCCGGTGAAAGCCGGGTCTGTATTTGTTTTTTAAATAGATGGATTTTAATTAATAATTTTTTTGCAATTATTTAATAAATTAGTCTAATAGTAATTAGGAAATGTGGAAATGGATGAACTTGGAAGCGACCTGGGCGCTCCTCCCCTGGTAAGAGTAAGGTCAAAAAATATGGTTAAAATTTATAAGCCACTTCCTGGTTCGGTGATACAGAAAGGATCATATCGTATATAAATATCTAAAGGAACTTGGTCGCCGTGTCTTTAAGCTTAATTCCGACAATGAAATCGAAATTATTCCAATATAGTCAGGCGAGAGTAAAAAAAACGCCCTGACGGGCGGTTCTCCTAAAACCAAAGTATTAACGATTTTAAACAAACCTCTCTTCTAGCAAGGAGGTTTCTTTTTCAAGGAATCATCTCATGTGAACTTACCCAGGGTTCCTTCGGACGCATTTCTCCCCCACATTTTTCACAAACAAAACGGGGAGGTACCGTCGGATCTCCCGGATCCATCATGTCAAACATTTCCACTACATCCTGAGGAATTTCTTCTTCAGTACTACACTGCAAACAGTAATATTGCACAGCTTTCTTCTCTCTCTTTATGCCGGGTCTTCTTTTGCTTTTCTTTGGTGGCTTCTTTGACATTCACCAATACCTCCCTACTATCCTCAAAAAGATCATAAATATCCCCATAAACTGGATGCCAGATCTTTACCAGTTCCATTTCACCACCACATTTGGGACACTTACATGGATCTCGTCCATATTCTTTTATCATTAGTTCACGGTAGGTTATTTTCCTGGGATGTTTTTTCCTTTTTTCTCTATACTCGTGAGTCTTATTTCTTTTCAACGCCTCTGCCACTTGCCATAGCTTTACCGCAATTCTGCTCTCTTTCCTCTTTGTCCGGGCATAAATCCCGTACTGTCTCACCATCTTAAACTGTTTCTCCGGTATATGGCTTGTTACTCTCCAGATAAATTCTAGTATCGGTAAAACTACTGTCTCCTTTGATTCATACCAAAACACAACTTCTTCACTGTTCCATGATATTATCCTTGATTCAGCAATGGCGGGACGAGCCATATACCGCCCGATATATCTGGCTGCCCCCCTGGAATCTCTTATTCTGTTCGGGGCATGTACATAAAACCCTTTTTTCTTCTGAGCATATAGCTTATTTATCAAATTCTTTACTTTTTGCTCGCTTCCAAATCTTTTCTTGAACTTTTTTAATACTAAATGTTGCCACCTTTTACGCAAGGCTTCATATGAAAAATATGTTATCGATTGCCAATCTCCATTCTTATCTAAGCCTCCTTCGGTAACAAGGGCATGTATGTGTGGGTTGAATTTTAAATCGCCTCCGAACGTATGCACCACTATTATTATCCCAGGGGTTAACTGTAGCTTCTTTTTTCTTTCTTGCACGATGCTTTTTAATACTTCTGCAGCACTGTCTATCAATATATTTAATGCATCCCGGTGCCAATAAAAATATGGCCGAAGTTCTTCGGCTATGGTTAATACCACATGCCTGTGCGGAACGTCGACCATTTCATT
>LADL02002426.1_pt1 | contig 14116 bp, 9 predicted proteins | sample 619721 | NCBI WGS metagenome assembly LADL02 (sample SAMN03397408, study PRJNA257561) | rock porewater metagenome | biome: terrestrial; feature: Opalinus Clay rock; material: porewater; isolation source: Opalinus Clay rock porewater BRC-3 borehole | place: Switzerland: Mt Terri URL, St-Ursanne ...
GGGCGCGGCGGCACGTTCGGCCAGCGCGGCGCGGGCCGTGTCGGCAGCGTGGATGTACTTCTGCGAGGTCGACAACTGTTTGTGCCCGAGTGCCGCCATGATCTCCGCCGCACCCGCGCCGCCCATCGCCAACAGGGTTGCCATCGAATGCCGCAGCCCGTGCAAGCCGATGCCCTCCGGCAAGTCGGCTTCGTCGCGCACCTTGCGCCACGGTTTTGCCAGCGATATCGAGCCGTCACCTTTCGCGGGGCGGAACACGTAGTCGTCCGCCTCGCCTTCCGGCTGGCGCGCGACAATCTCTTGAGCGACGGCGGGCAAGGAAATCACACGCGGCTTGCCGGTACGGCGTCCGGTCTTATGCGCGGTCGGCGGCAGTGTGATTACGCCCGTCTTGAGGTTCACATACCGCCAGCGAAGCCCGGCAATCTCTCCGCGCCGTGCGCCGGTCAGGGCGATCACGCGGATCGCATCGGCGGCGGCGGGACGGATGCGTTTTTCCGTCTGCATCGTGTCGAGGGTGCGGAACAAACGCGCGTATTCCTCAGCACCTTCAAGAACGGTATCCCGCTCCCCGTCCGTGCCCACGGACACGCCCGCCGCCGGATTGTCGGAAATCATGCGTTCCGCTTGAGCCCATGAAAAGATCGCCCGCAACAATCGAATGGCCGAACGTGCCGTGCCTTCGCCGCCTGTCACACGGGCCAAACCGCGCTTGCCGGTCTTGATGCGGCCCGCCGTCTTGCCGTCGCGGATCGCGCCGAACGCGCGGCGAATATCCTCGGATTCCAGTTTCTGAACGTGCCGCTTACCCAAGAGCGGGCGAAGGTGACGTTCGATCCGCCCGGTATCAATCGCTCGCGTTGAGTCCGCTTTCTCAGCGAACCGCCCCGAGTCGAGATAGGCGTCCAGCACTTGGCCGACCGTCAGGGCTTCCCGAGCGGCTTGTTTGTCGGCCAGCGGGTCGCCGCCGTCCTTGATCGTCGCCGCCATGCCCTCGGCAATCTCGCGGGCCTTGTCGGGTGTGACGGCGCCGACCTTGGCGATGGTCGCTCGGCGTGACCGTCCCTCGGCGGTGCGATACTGATACACGTAGGAATGCGTGCCCGAAGCCCGAACGACGATCCCGAAACCCGGCAACCGATCATCCCACAGGAACGCGCGGTCGGCGTCCGGGTCCGGCTTGATCGCATCGACGGTGCGCTTGTTTATCCGTGGCATTTTGCCCTCCGATTTTTGCTTACCCGAGCGCTGGGTAAGCGCCAGGTAAGCAGTTGGGAGTAAATCAGGGTAAGAAACGCCCTGACCACTGCCACGGATAGTAAGGTAAATAATGGCGGAAACAAAGGGAAAAGTAAGTATTCGTTCGGAATGGGTAAGCGATGGTAAATGCCTAGGAACTGCATTCACACGGCAGGGGTCGCTGGTTCAATCCCAGCCGCGCCCACCATTGCCAACAAGGACTTAGCGGAAATTTCGACGGGCTCCTCAGGGCGCTCTGTGCCCATATTGTGCCCAAAGTCGTTCAATGCAGCGATGGCCTGGGCTTGGAAGTCCGGGGCCAAGTGCGCATAACGTTGAACCATAGACAGGCTTTTGTGGCCCGTCAGGTGCATGACTTCGTAGATCGGAACGCCTTTCTGGACGAGACGCGAGGCGAACGTATGCCGCAGGTCGTGGAACCGGAAGTCATGCAGGCCCGCCTTGTCGCGGGCGGTTTCGAAACCGGCCTTGAAGCGTTGCATCGGCTTCCCCCGGTAGGTGAACACGGGTCCGCTTTCCTGCGGCCCTAGGTCTGCCAGGGTTTGCTTCACGCGGTCGGTCATGCGGATGGTCCGATCTTCGCCGTTCTTGGTTTCGGTGAAGGTCAGACGGCCTCGCTTGAGATCAACATGCCGCCAATCAAGCCGGAGCAGTTCGGACTTCCGCCCGCCCGTGTCGACGGCGACGATGATGATGGGCTTGAGGTGTTTGGGCGCGTGGTGAAGCAAGCGCACCTCTTCCTCGGGTGTCAACCATCGGCACCGGCCCTTAGGTGTCTTGAACCGGGGGAAGGGCGGCACGGTTTCCAACCGGCCTTCCCGATGGGCTTTGTTCAAGATCGCCTTAAGGGTCGCCAAGTCCTTCTGGACGGTGGCGTCCACGACGTTCGCACTGCGGTCGTCGGCGAAGTCCTGCACCTGGGCGGCGGTGATGTCCTTGATGTTAAGGCCATCGAAGCGGTCCAGGAGGCATTGCAGGCGGTATTTGGTGCTTCGGCTGTAGCCTTCCGAGTTCTCCCGGAATTTGGCTTCGGCATACTTCAGAAGCGCGTCACGGAACGGAACGTCGGGGATTTTGCCGAAGTGCCTTTCCATGAAACTCTCCTGCTGCCATTTGGCTGCAAGCGCCTGGGCTAGGTCTTTATCGTCAGTCCCAGTGCTCTTGCGGTGGCGTTTGCCGTGTTGGTCGTACCAAGTTGCCCACCAGGACGGTGAGCCTTTGCGTTTGAAGATACGCATGATTGCCTTTTCCTCTCGTTCGAGGTCCGGGCGCTGTCGCACCGCTTATTGTCGTCGGCAAAGGCGACGATGTCCACGATGTCCCAGCGCCTGCACCGGGGGCCAAGGTCCACGTAAAGGATGTCGAACCGGGAAAAGGTGTCCGTCGAGACGCCGAGCCATGCGGCGGCCTCGTCACGGGACAAGTACCGCCGGGGCGGGATGTCGCCCTTAAGCTTAAGGGCCTGGTCCTGGTTGGCGTCCGTCGTCATGGCCTTAAAGCGGTTCCGAAGTCCGTTACGTCACGGCACCCAAGGGGGTGCGCGCACAAGGTTTGGTCGAACCCGCGCGGAAAACCATGGAGCGTTACGTTACGTAGGGGGCCAACATGACGTGTACGTTGGCACGGCCCACGACTCCGGCGGGTTACGTGACGTAATGTTTCAGACGCGGGAGAGTTTTGCGCTCGACCCTTAAGCTTAAGGGACCATGCCCGCTGGGCGGGTTCCGTAAGGGGGCGAATCGGGCCGGGCCGACTCTTAAGCTTAAGGCGGCCTGTCCGCCCGGACGGCGCGTCAATCGCGGGGCTGGCTATCGCTCGCCCCTTAAGCTTAAGGGAAAAAGCTCGTCCACGCGCCAAGCGATAGGAGGGCGAAGGCCTTAAGGCAAGCGGACATGTTTTGCGGCTCATCATGCCGCCCGCATACCCGCGACGGCCTTAAGGCGTCCAATCCCTTTAAATGAAACTCGCCCTTTAAAAGAAACCGTTTCCTTTAAATGGAAAAAGCAATTTTCTGTCTTTCTGGCCGGAGTGCATTTAAAGGGGAAAAAATTCAAATTCCCACGACCGCAAGCCTGCTCTTGTCGCATTTAACCCGTGCTCAACGATGCCTATTGCGAATCGCTGGACAACGTTACGTATACGGGGTGCCCCTGTTCAAACCCGTATACGTAACGGGAAGGCCGCCGAGTATAGTTGGATTCAAGATTTATGAAGTTCGTTTGTATAGGGGCCTTGGCTGGGGACTTAACAACAATTCCTCCGACGGCATTTACGCAGCTTGTAATTTCGCCTTATTGTTGCAGCGTCTGCTTTAAGGAAAGAGGGGCGTTCGTCGGCGCATGCCGTCAACTCGAATAGCCTCAATTCATTAAGCGTTCCCATCAAAGGGGCACTCGCCCACTGCTGCGTCAGGGGTTCGTTCGTGTCATTAGGCCAAACACACAGATATGCCGCGTATTCTTGACAATATTGACCAATCGCTTCTTCCAGCTTTGGTGGACACCTTAAAGGTATCTAATAGGGCTGATTTCTGTGTCGGGTATTTCAATCTGCGGGGCTGGAAGGAAGTCGATGAACACATTGAAAAGTGGGCAGGCGGTGACGGGAGTTCATGCAGGCTCCTTGTCGGAATGCACCAATCTCCAGATCGAGATATTCGTGAGAGACTTTCCGCTGCCTACACGAATGAAGGGATCGATAACGCAAAAGCCATAGAGCTTAAAAAGGCGCTCGCAGAGGAATTCCGAACCCAATTGTCACTCGGGGTTCCGAACAATTCCGATGAAGCAGGGCTGAGGCGACTGGGCCGACAAATTCGAGCAAGAAAAGTTGTTGTAAAATTATTCTTGAGGCATCGGCTTCACGCCAAACTCTACCTTCTCCATCGCCCAGACCCGATAAACCCCAAGGTCGGATTCGTCGGGAGCAGCAACCTTACATTCGCCGGATTGGCCATGCAGGGGGAGCTCAATGTCGATGTAATGGACCACGATGCATGTCAAAAACTCGCGGACTGGTTTGAAGCGAGATGGAATGATCGTTGGTGCATAGATATCTCGGACGAACTTGCCGATATCATCGAGGATAGCTGGGCGAGCGAGAAACTTACGCCGCCTTATCACGTGTATCTAAAAATTGCCTATCACCTCTCTCAAGAAGCCCGGCGCGGGCAATCTGAGTTTCGCATCCCCCAGGTTTTTGGAAATCGTCTTTTCGAGTTCCAAACAAGCGCAGTCAAAGTCGCGGCGCATCATTTGAACCAGCGAGGGGGGGTGGTTATTGGTGATGTGGTTGGGCTGGGTAAAACCATCATGGCCTCAGCGCTTCTCAAAATAATCGAAGATACGGATGGTCGCAGCCTAATTATCTGCCCAAAAAATCTGGTCGATATGTGGGAGGATTACGTCGAGACCTATAATCTTTCGGCAAAGATCGTGTCACTGTCTCGTGTAGATACCGAACTTCCTGAATTAAGAAGATATCGGACCATCTTGATCGACGAGAGTCATAATCTCCGTAATCGAGAGGGCAAACGCTACAAAGTCATAGAAGGTTACATTAGGTCTAATGATAGCCGGTGCATTCTGCTGTCAGCGACGCCCTACAATAAAACCTTTATCGACCTCTCGTCCCAGCTTCGCCTGTTCCTCGAAGATGACCAAGATATAGGCATCCGCCCAGAGGCCATGATCAGGGAAATCGGGGGAGAGACAGAATTCGTTCGAAAGCACCAATGCCCAGTCAGGTCTGTGCTCGCTTTTGAAAAAAGCGACCACACTGACGATTGGCGAGATTTGATGCGGCTGTTCATGATCAGACGAACGCGCGGGTTCATCGTGCAGAATTACGCTGAGACGGACAATGAGAACGGGCGCAAGTACATCACTTTCTCAGACGGCACGCGTTCGTATTTTCCTATTCGTCAGCCCAAGGCCGTCAAATTCAAGATTGACGACGATGACCCGAACGACCCGTACGCTCGGGCATATTCACCTGAAGTTTTATCCCTAGTCGAAGGACTGATGCTCCCGAGGTATGGACTGGGTAACTATCTCACATCAGACCCAGAACATCCGCCAACCGCAACCGAGAGCAAAATAATGGAAGGCCTTGGCCGTGCTGGCATTCGGCTGATGGGGTTTTGCCGGACCAATTTGTTCAAGCGGCTAGAAAGTGGAGGTCCCGCCTTTATCCAATCGATTGACCGGCACATTATGCGAAACCTCATTTTCCTTCATGCGATAGAGATTGGACTTCCGATCCCCATTGGTTCGCAAGATGCCGAATTGCTGGATGTCTCAGATGAGGATGTGGACTCCGAAGCGGCGGCATCCCTATTCGATAATGCGGAATATGGAGATCGTGATGATGATCCTATTTCGGCCGACGAGGGGGTGGAGCTTCTGCGTGCACATGCGGCGAACGTCTACGAAGAATATCGAAGCAAAAAAAATCGTCGCTTTAAATGGTTGAGCCCCAAGCTGTTCACGCCTGCCCTTGCAAAGCACCTGACCGAAGACAATGAAAGTCTCAAACGTGTCATCTCGATTTGTGGGCGCTGGGAAGAGGCCAGAGACAACAAACTGCAAGAGCTGATCAAGCTTCTGAAGACTACCCACGCGGATGAAAAAGTTTTGGTCTTCACCCAGTTTGCAGATACGGCACGGTATCTTGAACAGGCGCTCCACCGGGCCAAAATTTCGAATATTTCGGCTGTTACAGGGGATTCAGAAAACCCTACAAGGCTAGCTTGGCGGTTCAGTCCAAAATCTAATGGGAAAGAGCAAGTCGCCCAGAAAGAGGGTGAGCTTAATGTGCTCGTTGCGACCGATGTTCTATCGGAAGGCCAGAACCTACAAGACTGCTCGATCATCGTGAATTTTGACCTTCCCTGGGCTATCATTCGCCTCATTCAGCGTGCGGGGCGTGTGGACCGAATTGGCCAGCAATCGGATACAATCCATTGCTATTCTTTCTTGCCGGCTGACGGGGTGGAACGGATCATCCGATTGCGAGCCCGAGTTCGAACGCGGCTGACGGAGAATCGAGAGGTCGTCGGTTCCGATGAAGCATTCTTCGAGGACGACGACGGCGAAAACCCGATTCAGGACCTTTACAGTGAAAAATCGGGAATTCTTGATGGAGACGACGAGGGGGAGGTGGACTTAGCCTCGATGGCTTATCAAGTCTGGAAGAACGCCATTGAAGACGACCCCAAGCTCCAAAAAACAATCGAAGAACTGCCCGACGTAGTCTACGCAACAAAGAAAATAGCGGCCTCTGAAGTGGCTCCAGAAGGTGCTTTGGTCTACGTCAAAACACCTGATGATAATGATGCCTTAGTCCGCGTTGATGGAGAGGGTAATGTCGTTACGCAATCGCCGCTCGCGATTCTTAGAAGTGCGGAATGCTCTCCAAGCGAGCCTGCTCTAGAGCGGGCGGATTGGCATCATGATGTCGTCGGCAGTGGGGTCACTCATTTGCTTCAGGAAGAGCGGACGACGCATGGGGCCCTGGGACGCCCAAGCAGCGCTCGCTTCAAAACGTATGATCGTTTGAAGCGGCTGCTAGAGGACCAAGGAATCGAACGCGACCTGTTTTTCACCGACCTGCTCGTACGTGAAATCGAGAAGGCCATGGCGGATATTTATGAATATCCGTTATTCCAATCTGCGATCGATGTAATTAATCGCCAACTCAAAGCGGGGATCAGTGACCGTGATTTAGCTGAATTGGTGATCAGCCTTAGGGGGGACGGGCGGCTTTCAATGATCCAAGACAAAGACGATGCCCGTTCGGATATGAGGATCATTTGTTCCATGGGGCTGAGAGCTGGGTCATGAGCCTTGATCGTCACCGCACAGAGCAACATCTTAAAAGCGCTGATTTACAATCGCTATTTATTGAAGAATTGGGTTGGGATCATCCGGGCTCCCGACAAGACGAAGAAATTGAAATTGCTGGACAGCAATTTCGTCTGAGCCCGGTGGCGGAAAAACGAGGCGTGAAAATCTTTCGATGTGGCGATATTCCTGAAAGGCCACTTCGGCAGAAAATTGAGAAAGAGGTCACCAAGCGGGCTTTCGAGCATCTAATCGTTTTTATTGCCGCTGATAATTCAAGGCAGATTTGGCAGTGGGTTGCGCGTGAAAAAGGAAAGCCCGACGCCTTTAGAGAACATAGCTGGCTGACAAATAGGTCGCCCGAGCCGCTCCTACAGAAACTCGATCACATCACATTCTCTCTTGAAGAAGAAGAAGCGCTCACGCTTGCCGGGACCACTTTGCGTCTCCGGGACGCTTTCGACCGGGAAAAAATCACCAAAAAATTCTACGACGCGTTTAAGAACCAGCACGATAAATTTCTTGGCTTCATCGAGGGGCTAACCAGTGCCGCTGACAAACAGTGGTACGCGTCTCTGATGTTGAACCGGTTGATGTTCGTCTACTTCATCCAAAAGAAGGGCTTTTTGGATGGCGATATCAACTATCTGAAGAACCGCCTTGCCCAGGTGCGGGAGACCCAGGGCGAAGGGAAGTTTCATAGTTTCTATCGAGCTTTCTTGCTGAAACTATTTCACGGTGGCCTCGCGACGCCAATGAACCAACGTGACGAACAGACCGCTCAGCTCATTGGGTGTATTCCTTATTTGAACGGCGGTTTGTTCGAGCCTCATATTCTTGAGGGCGATGGCAGTGAAATCCAGATTGTCGACGAGGCCTTTGAAGCCGTATTCGCCTTTTTCGACCAATACGAATGGACGCTCGATACAAGAGCGATTGAGCGCGCAGATGGCCGGGAAATAAATCCGGACGTGTTGGGCCACATCTTTGAGAAATACATCAACCAGAAACAGATGGGGGCCTACTACACGAAAGAGGACATCACCGATTACATAACCAAAAACACGGTTATCCCCTGGCTGTTCCAGAATGCACAGTCCCTCGACAAAGTCGCGTTTGAGCCTAGCGGCGTTGTTTGGCGCCTTATGTCAGATAGCCCTGGTTCATACATTTATCCAGCGGTCTCGCGCGGGATCGAACTGGAACTTCCGGCGGAGGTTGCTGCTGGCATCGATGATGTTTCGTCGCGTGGTGAATGGAACAAAGAGGCGGCTGGGCAGTATGCGTTGCCGACAGAGATATGGCGGGAAACGATAGCGCGAAGGCTGCGATACCAAGAGGTTCGGGCGAAAATTGAAACAGGCCACATCACGAAGATCGAGGACCTGATCACTTATAACTTGGATATCCGCCAGTTCGCTCAGGATGTGATCCAATATGCGGAAAGCCCTGATCTGGTTCGTGCGTTTTGGAAGGGCATTTCCTCAATCAAGGTTCTGGACCCAGCCTGTGGGTCCGGAGCATTCCTATTCGCAGCCCTGGGGATTTTGTACGACCTTTACGACGCCTGCCTGGAGCGCATGGAGCAGTTTGTCAGCACCGCGCCTGAACCGACTGGGGGGCGAGCCCAGGTTTATTCCGATTTTCGGGAGGTCCTTAAACAGGTCTCGACCCACCCCAATCGCGCCTACTACATATACAAATCGATCATCATATCGAACCTATACGGCGTCGATATTATGGATGAGGCGGTCGAGATTTGTAAGCTCCGCCTGTTTTTGAAACTCGCGGCACAGTTGGAACGGCCTGAACAAATCGAGCCGCTCCCGGACATTGATTTCAATATCCGTGCCGGGAATTCGCTGATTGGATATACCTCGTTTAAAGACGTAAAGCGGGCGACGGAAGCTTCCGGTTTCGATTTCGATGATCGGGCCGGAAAAATTGAAGAAGCCGCTGAAGATTTGGACAAGGCATTCCAATTATTCCGGCAACAACAAACAGAGTTGAACGGGATTATCGAGGCTGACCACAAATCAGAGCTTCGGAGAAGACTGGCTGAACTTGGCGTCCAACTCGACCGGTTTCTGGCGAATGATTATGGTATTGAGGCCAGCGACGACTTGGCATCAAATGCGGACTTTCAAAGCTGGAAAAGCAGCCACAAACCGTTCCACTGGCTAATCGAGTTTTATGGGATTGTCGCAGATGGCGGCTTTGATGCCATTGTCGGAAATCCACCGTACCTAATGTATCCCAGTAAGAATGTCGGATACGGCCTTCTTGAGCGCTACATCCAGACGATATCTTGCAAAAACCTGTACGCATTTATTTTTGAGAGATCGTTGCAGTTGGCTAAGGCAACGGGACCAGTAGGAAAGATCGTTCCTCTGACAGTCACTTCCTCGGCAAGAGTTCAGCCATTACAGAATATCTTGCGAAAACGCGGATTGTTGCTCGCCCTAAGTTTTCCCCGCCGCCCACAATCGATCTTTGACGGCGTCGAGATGCCTGTCTCGATTATTTTGTCCATTCCAAGAGCGCAGGAAAGTCTGTTTACGTCCTCAATAATAAGGTTCTCAGCCAGTCAACGAGACACTATTACCGAGGTGCCCCGATTGATCGAGCATAATCAAGTTATAGAGGGGGCTAGGATCGCAAAACTTAGCAGTGTCCTTGATTTGCAGATTCTTAATAAGCTTTCTGCCCACCCGATGGTGGTAGACCAATTGGCTTCAAGGCTCGGCACAAACTGCGTTTATTACCAAGAAGCATGTAGGTACTGGCTGAAAGCCTCAAACAAACGCCCTCGGTTCTTCAAAAATGGACAAGAAATTGAGCAGCCACATGGGAGGAAAATTTTATTCCAAGGGGAACAAGAGTCTGCATTCGTTTCAGTGCTTCTAAACTCATCCTTATTTTATTGGTTCTACTCCGCATGTTCTGATTGCGAGCACGTCAATGATACCCTTGTCAGGGGGTTCTGGGTGCCACGGGACTGGTCTGAGTACAATTGGATTGCGGCGGCATTAGAACTGAACACTGACATGGCAAGAAATGCTGTAAGAAAGAGCATCAGAACAAAAAACAATGACGAAATAGAATACGACGAAATCGCAGCATCAAAATCAAAACAAGTAATTGATGAAAACGAACGGATGTTGGCCTCTATATACGGCCTGACTGATAATGAACTGGACTATGTAGCGAATTACGACATCAAATACCGCCTTGGAGCATCAGCGGATGATGAAAGTTGATGTTCCGAAGGATTGTGTAGCCTTTTTCTGCTCGAACTCTTGTCCGGGTGACATCATCCTGAAAGCCCAAGATTGGGCGAATAGGCGGACCGTGCGGTCGATTGCCGTTATCGGCGGTTTTCATACGCCGGTCGAGAAGGAAGTCCTTCGGCTTTTGATCCGAAACTCGGCTCCAGTTGTCTATGTCTTGGCTCGGTGTATCGAGGGGTGGCGAAAGCCGCGTTCAATTGCAGATGCGATGGCGGCGGGTGGGCTTATAGCGGTCTCACCATTCGATGATAAACAAACTCGGACAACCGCTCGTACTGCCGCAATCCGAAACGAGTTTATCATTTCAAAAGTTGATAAAGTTTTGGTCGCTCATGCTTCTGCGTTGGGTAAGACCGAGGCATTGGCGCGGGCTACACTCGATCAGGGAATGAATCTATTCACATTTGACTCACCGTCAAACGACCGCTTGCTAAAGATGGGTGCAGCTATCTGCCAGTAGATCACGAGTTCGCTCAAAGTTGATCGCGAAGTTGATGGGGACAACGCGTTTTCGTAATCCACCAACTAAATGGAGCAGGTTTTTTTGTGTGCCCAAATCCCACCGGCCTTATTCGATTATATCCCGTCTAAAATCCCACTGTTCGGTTGATTGGCACGACAGCGCCCGAACAAGCAGTTGATTCAGTTAGGTAATTTTCGCCTCTGCCCCATTCACACGGCAGGGGTCGCTGGTTCAATCCCAGCCGCGCCCACCATTCCTTTCTGCTCAATGATGGATAATGACGACGGCATCATGTCGGGCCAGTTATCGATCACTCAGGAAAATAGGAATATATTGACAATTGGTGCCGCAAAGCATAGTATATTAAGATTGTAGGTTCTGGATCACCAGTTCCTTCCGGATGCTCCGAAGCATCCTATAAAATTAAGTTTCCCTCGCGCCCGATCGGCGCTTCCGCCAAGCCCGGCATTACTCCGGAGAACTCGGCCCGAAGCGCCGCGACATCGGATAACGCCACTGATTCTCTGTAATGAACCCGGTTGCCGGCGCGAGATTCCGCCGCCTGCAATTCGCTTCCCTGCGTGTTCCGAGGAGCGCTTGCGCGTCCATGCCGTCTCCCTGGAGCACGCGTACCTATTCGCAAGGAGACGGAACGTGAAGCCTCCCTTCAAACTGAACGCGACCTTGGGTCGCGCCTACAACACAGATCCGGATGATGTCCTGCGCACGAAGCAGGCGTTGAGAAAGCTCGGTCATTTCGAAGCGCCTTCCTACGGAATGACGGAGTATCCCGACGAACCCCTGTTCCAAGGGATCGAGAAATTTCAAGAAAGGTATGGTCTGCGCCGCGATGGTGTGATGAAGCCGGACGGGGAAACCGTCGCGAAGTTGGGTCAAGTTATGGCTGAGCAGGGTCTAGGTGAAACCAAGGCCAGCCCCAATGTTCTCGGGCTTTCGGGAGAGATCGGGCCGGGTCGTGCAAACAGGCCCCATGATGTATTTGCCCTGTCGCAGGCGCTTACTTGGGCCGGGTCCCCAACACAACCGGCCCGCGCCTTCGGGGCCGGTCAAACGGAGGTGGAGTTATCCGATGCGATCAAGGGATTTCAGAAGTCCGCCGGCCTGAAAGTCGATGGCTGGCTCCGGCCATACGGAGAAACGGAGGAAGCCCTTAATCGCGCCCTCGCCCCAAAAGCCCAGGCACTTCTGACCTCCCATCAAGGGGGCGCCGCACCGCCTGGAATGTCCGGCCTCATGCCGGATCATGGGGACCAACAGGCAATGGCGTTTGGTATTGTTCCCCCAATCGCTTATGCGGTCGCCGAGTTCTTCGGCATCTCCCTCTTGGCGGCCTGGGCGTGGTGGCAGTCCATGGATAGCGCCCAACAAGAGAAAGTTCGGAAACAAATTGCCACCCGGCACTCAGATGATGAAGACGATGATCTTGAAGCTAGGTGTGAGTACCTATACGAAGTGGACACGGATACTTGTAACGGAGTAACAAGAAATCGTGGCAAGGTGGCCGGTGCTAGGTGTCATGAAACTGCTGCGAGTAGATATGAAGCCTGCCGTAGAGGCATACCGATTGATCGATTGCCCCCGCTTAATACATGGATGAACTGAACAAAATCATCTTGAAGTTCGAAGCCTTTGCAAAAAGGGGCGATGGCAGCGTCGTCCCTTTTTCCCTCGACGTGTGGTCCCCGGTTGACAGGACGCAAGGCGACAGTAGTTGCCGGGTTGATTGCGCTTTCTTGCGGGAGAGACCATTTCAGATATTCGGAGTTGATGGTCAACAGGCCTGCGAACTCGCTATAGATTTCATTCGCCTCTCGCTCATAGACCGGGCCGAGCTAATTGACGCGAACGGCAATCCGATATCATTGCCCGTGATTGAATGGCCGCCGTCGGATTAACCGTTGGGCTCTTGTGCCCAAATCCTACCGTCTTCCATCCGGCCCCGAAAAAATCGCCCCTCATGAGGGGCGCTTTTCGGTTCAGGCGGGTTGAGTGAAGGCTGGCCGGCCCGCTCAGGGCCGCCCGTAGAACCTCTTCACCGTGTCTTGGGCGACCTGTTGCAGGAACGCCGCCGTGTCCTTGTCGACCTTGCCGAAGTAGTCGTAGCCGTTGCCCACGGGCGACTGGCCGTAGACGCTGGCGAACACCACGCAGGCGGCGAGGTAGGTGCCGTCCAGGCTGGGGTGGGAGCTGTCGTAGCTCTGGTGCAGCTTGAGGTCCGGGCGCCGTTTGTAGGATTCCTCGAACGCCAGGCCGACGGGGATGACCAGCGCGCCGACCGCGTTGCCCGTCTCCACATACAGCTTTTCGATCGCCCGGATCATCGCGGGGTCGTATTTCTTGTGCGCCTTGGTATAGGCATGGGTCATGTAGAGCGCCGTCTCGCCGCCGGCGGCCGCGATCTTCTTGGCGAAGTCGGCGACGGTGGCGGCGAACTTGGGCGGATGGTCCTTTTTCGTCGCGGCGGCGCTGAAGCCCTGCAGGACGACGAGCTGGAACGGGTCCTTCACCCGCAGCTTGCCCGGCTCCAGATAGCCGTCGATGTTGTGGTCGAACAGCATGGCGCCGCTGATGGTGGCGGATTTGTACTTCAGCGTCTTCAGGTCCGACAGGCCCGAGGCCGCGACCATGCGCCGCACGTGGTTGTGCAGGCTGTCGTTGTAATAGAGATAGCTGTTGCCGACGAACAGCACCCGTTCGGGCTTCGCGGTCTTCAGCGCCTTGACGGCGGGGGCCGGGGCGTCCGCGCGGGCGGGGGTGCTCAGGGCGGTGAGGGCGAAAGTCAGGACGGCGGCGGTGAGCAGGGGGACGCGCAGGGCGCGGGGGCAGGAAAGCATCGGTGTCTCCTCAGTCTTGGATTGTGTCCCTGGGATGTGTGTTCCCGTGGGCCTTGGGCCCTTATGGCGCCACTGTGATCCCTCGCGTCGGTAAAGAAAATTCGAAACTAGACAACAATTCATCAGGAATTTGCATGCATTGGAAAATCGAGCCATAGTTTCGGGCGTTTGACCGACGCCGACGGATCGGAGGCCCCGGCCATGAACTTCAAATCCCTGCGCGCCTTTCGCCTGGTCGTGTCCCAGGGCTCCCTGGCCGCCGCCGCCGAGGCGATGAACCTGAGCCAGCCCGCGGTCAGCCGCCTGATCGCCCTGCTGGAGGGCGAAACCCGGCTCACCCTGTTCGACCGCTCGCGCCGGCGCCTGGCCCTGTCGGAGGCGGGCGAGGCGTTCCACCGCGAAACC
>LADL02002061.1_pt1 | contig 13961 bp, 13 predicted proteins | sample 619721 | NCBI WGS metagenome assembly LADL02 (sample SAMN03397408, study PRJNA257561) | rock porewater metagenome | biome: terrestrial; feature: Opalinus Clay rock; material: porewater; isolation source: Opalinus Clay rock porewater BRC-3 borehole | place: Switzerland: Mt Terri URL, St-Ursanne ...
ACGGGCATAATGTCGGCGGGAACAATCTTGCGTTCGGTGAGCGGCATCATCAGAACTCCTCGACCTTAGACGTCCAAACCATACGACCTTGCCAACAGCTCGATCGGGTGCACCGATTCCGCGGGCACCCGCTGGTCGGCGCTCGCCCGCTCGCGCATGACTTGCAGGATATGCTTGCCGGCCAGCGGGCATTCCGACACAAGCGCGCCATGCGCCTGGGTCAGCGCGGTCTTGGCGACCGGCACACCGACCTTCATCGCGACCTCATGCGTGCCCTTCAGAACACCGAATGTTCCTCCGTGTCCGGAACAACGCTCGATGACGTCGACCTTGGTGTCCGGGATCAGCCGCATCATCTCGGCGGCTTTTGGCCCCATGTTCTGCGCGCGCGCATGACACGCCAGATGTACCGATACGCCACCGTCGATGGGCTTGAGTCCGGGTACCAGACCTTCGGTCTTGGCGATGTCGACGACATACTCGGCGATGTCGACGGTTGCCTCCGCCAACCTTTTGATGCCCGGATCATCGGGCAGAATCAGCGGCCATTCGAGCTTGAGCATCAACCCGCAGCTCGCGGTCAGCGTGACAATATCGTAGCCCCTGTCGATCCACGGGATGAGCGCCGCCGACACCTTGCGTGCCTGCTGCGCCACCTTCGCGATGTCACCCTGCTCAAGAAACGGCATGCCGCAGCAGGCGGGATAAACCACCTGCGTCTCGACGCCGTTCTTGGCCAGCACCTGCAGCGCGGCCTCGCCGGTCCTGGGCTTGTTGTAGTTCACGAAGCATGTCGCATAGAGCACCGCCTTGCGGGCATGCGCGGGCGCGGTGTCATCGCGCTGCGGCGGCGTCTGCTTGGCGGACATCACGAAGGTGCGCGAATGATACCTGGGCAGGTCCGCATGCGCGGAAATGCCCGCCACCGCCTCCATGACCGGGCGGGTGACAGGATTGTGAGACGCCGCGATATTGGCGAGCGCGGCGACCGGCTGCGCGAGCCTGCCGTTACGGTCGGTCTTGCCGAGTTCGCGCGCGGCGACATTGACATGTCCGTTGCGGGCCTCGGTCGCGCGGTACCGCAGCATGAGATGGGGAAAATCGAGGTCGAATTCGTGCGGCGGGACATAGGGGCACTTCGTCATGAAGCACATGTCGCACAAGGTGCAGGCGTCGACGACACTCTTGAAGTCTTGCGACTTCACTTCGTCGAGTTCGCCGGTCGGCGATTCATCGACGAGATCGAACAGGCGCGGGAAGCTGTCACACAGGTTGAAGCAGCGCCGGCAGCCATGGCAGATGTCGAAGACGCGGCGCAGCTCGGCGTCGAGGGCGGCCTCGTCGTAGAACTGCGGGTCCTCCCATGCGAGCGGATGGCGCGTGGGCGCTTCGGTCGAGCCTTCTTTCATGATGATGTCATCCGTGGGCAGACGGGAAGCCCGGAAGCGGCGATACCGCTTCCGGGAAGTCGCAGGCGCAACGCACTCTACTTGTCGAGGCTGTCGAACGCCTTCTGGAAGCGGCCGGCATGCGAGCGCTCGGCCTTGGCGAGCGTCTCGAACCAGTCGGCGATTTCGTCGAAGCCTTCCTCGCGCGCGGTGCGGGCCATGCCGGGATACATGTCGGTGTATTCGTGGGTCTCACCGGCAATCGCGGACTGAAGATTAAGGCCGGTGGCTCCGATCGGCTTGCCGGTGGCGGGATCGCCGACGGCTTCCATATATTCAAGATGGCCGTGCGCATGGCCGGTCTCACCTTCCGCCGTCGAGCGGAACACCGCCGCGACGTCGTTGTAGCCTTCCACATCCGCCTTCTGGGCGAAGTAGAGGTAGCGGCGATTGGCCTGGCTTTCGCCGGCAAACGCTTCTTTGAGATTGTTGAGAGTCTTGGACTGAGCAAGTGAGGTCATTCGTTCCTCCTATCGGAAATCTCGAGGGTCGGGCGCACCTGAGCCCGAACCCGGCCGGGAGGCTGGTCCCGGCACCGCGCCAGTATAGGCGCCGCGCCCGGGGCGTCAATAGATTAGAACTATTCTATTTCGAGTTTTTTGAGGAAGTCTCGCGCGCGACGCGCACAATCACGTCCACCCGCCGTGCGGCGTGGCCGTCCGGGGCCGGCGGCAGACCCGTGACGGCGATCCCGTCACCGGGAATATCCATCAACGTCCCGTCGTCTTCCATATAGAAATGATGATGGTCGTCGACATTCGTGTCGAAGTAGGTGCGGGCACCGTCGACCACAACCTGACGCAGAAGTCCTGCGTCCGTGAACTGGTGGAGGGCGTTGTAGATTGTCGCCAACGACACGCGTACGCCCGCGCGCGCCGCCTCGCCATGCAGCGTTTCGGCCGTCACATGGCGGTCACCGGGCTCGAACAGAATTTTTACAAGCGCAAGCCGCTGTCGCGTGGGGCGCAGATTGGCGCCGCGCAGGCGCAAGAGCGCGTTCGCAAAGGGCCGCTCCTCGCGTCCCGTCCCGTTGTCGCTCAATTCTGCCGCTTTCACCATCTCGATTCCCTCATAAACGCTTGAGGATAAACACAACTTCATGTTACCTGAACTCTTCGGCAGCACCTGACTCTCAGGACTGCTGGGCCTGACAATGGCATGGAGAAGCGAAATTTCCGTTGCCGATTGGAATGCCTCAAAAGAACAGTAATGATGACATCGTCCTTTTCGCAAGATATTTCAAGTGTGAACGTCTTCGCGGCAGCAATTTATACGTGCAATCGGGCGTGCGAGAGGGGCGCAGACACGCTCTTTGCCGTCGACGCGCAAAACACTCTATAGTTCTCCGGCGGCGCGCGCCGGTGCGCCGCGGACACAAACACGGGACCACAACGGTTATGAACGAACGCCGCTCAAGTTTCGGCTACGAAGACCTCCTCGAATGCGGGCGCGGCAAGCTGTTCGGCATGGGCAACGCGCAGCTGCCGCTGCCGCCGATGCTGATGTTCGACCGCATCGTGAACATCGTGGAAAGCGGCGGGCTGCACGGCAAGGGCGAGGTGATCGCCGAGCTCGACGTCAAACCGGCACTGTGGTTCTTTAAATGCCACTTTCAGGGCGATCCGGTAATGCCGGGGTGCCTCGGGCTCGATGCCTTGTGGCAGCTGGTCGGCTTTTTCCTTGGCTGGCTCGGCGCACCGGGCAAGGGCCGCGCGCTCGGCGTCGGCGAGGTGAAATTCACCGGTCAGGTTCTTCCTACCGTCAAGAAAGTCACCTACCACATCGACCTGAAGCGCGTCATCATGCGAAAATTGGTACTCGGGGTGGCGGACGGCATTTTGAAAGCCGACGGCGAACCCATATATGCCGCAACCGATCTGAAGGTCGGCTTGTTTCAGACGGACGCGCAGCCGGCTTAAAGCCGCTGTGACGGGTTATTCAAAACAGGAGCGACAGCACGATGAGACGTGTCGTGGTCACGGGACTTGGTATCGTCTCCTCGATCGGCAATTCGACGCAAGAGGTGGTGGCCGCCCTGCGCGAGGCCCGATCCGGTATTGTGAAGGCTGACAGCTACGCCGAAAAGGGATTCCGCTGCCAGGTGCATGGCGCACCGAGCCTCGATCTCGACGCCGCCGTCGACCGGCGGGTGCGCCGTTTCATGGGCGACGGCGCGGCGTGGAACTATGTCGCGATGGCGCAGGCGATCCGCGATTCAGGGCTTGAGGAAAACGAAGTCTCCAACCCGCGTACCGGCATCATCATGGGCTCGGGCGGTCCTTCGGCGCGCACCATCGTGCAGGCCGCCGACACGACGCGAGAAAAGGGGCCCAAGCGAGTCGGGCCCTTCGCCGTGCCGGCCGCAATGTCGAGTACCAATTCGGCGACGCTTGCCACGCCCTTCAAGATCAAGGGCATCAACTACTCGATCAGTTCGGCCTGCGCGACCAGCGCGCATTGCATCGGCAATGCGGCTGAACAGATCCAGTGGGGCAAGCAGGATGTGATGTTTGCCGGCGGCGGCGAGGAACTCGACTGGACGCTCTCAGTGCTCTTCGACGCGATGGGCGCGATGTCGTCGAAATTCAACGCAACGCCGGCCAAGGCTTCGCGCGCCTATGACGTCAACCGCGACGGGTTCGTGATCGCGGGCGGCGCGGGCGTGGTGGTGCTCGAGGAATACGAGCACGCCAAGGCACGCGGCGCGAAGATCTACTGCGAACTCACCGGCTATGCCGCAACGTCGGACGGTTACGACATGGTTCAGCCCTCGGGCGAGGGAGCGGCGCGCTGCATGCGCCTGGCGCTTTCGACCGTCCGTCAGAAGGTCGACTACATCAATCCGCACGCGACCTCGACGCCGGTGGGCGATCTCAAGGAGATCGAAGCGATCCGCGCCGTGTTCGGCGACAAGATCCCGCCGCTTTCGGCCACCAAGTCGTTGACGGGGCACAGCCTCGGCGCGGCCGGCGTGCAGGAGGCGATCTATTCCATTCTCATGATGCAGAACGGATTCATCTGCGAGAGCGCCAATATCGAGGAGCTTGATCCGGAATTTGCAGACATCCCGATCGTGCGGGAGCGTAAGGACAACGTCACGCTGGATTGTGTGCTCTCCAACAGCTTCGGCTTCGGCGGCACCAACGGCGTGCTTGTCTTCAGCAAGTGTGCGTAGGCTGCGATCGCGCCGCAGGGGGCTGGCGCGGACGCATTTCGAGGGGGAAGTGACATGGTGAACCCGGGCAACTTGATGGCGGGCAAACGCGGCCTCGTCATGGGGGTCGCAAATGATCACTCGATTGCGTGGGGCATTGCCCACGCCCTTCATCAGCAAGGCGCCCAGCTTGCCTTTACATATCAAGGCGAAGGGGTCGGCAAACGGGTCAAGCCGCTGGCTACGAGCGTCGGCTCGACGCTCGTGCTGCCGTGCGACGTCACCAACGCCGCGAGCCTCGACGAGGTCTTCAGCGCGCTTGCGGCGAGCTGGGGCACGATCGATTTCGTGGTGCATGCCATCGCCTTCTCCGACAAGCGCGAACTGAAGGGCCGCTATGTCGACACCAGCCGCGAGAACTTCGCGATGACGATGGACATCTCCTGCTATTCCTTCACCGACGTCGCGCGGCGCGCGGCGGCGTTGATGCCGAACGGCGGGAGCCTGATCACCCTCTCCTACGCGGGCGCCGAACGCGTCATGCCGAACTACAACGTGATGGGCGTCGCCAAAGCCGCGCTGGAGGCCTCGGTGCGCTACATCGCGGCCGATCTGGGCCGTCAGGGTATTCGCGTCAACGCGCTCTCCGCCGGTCCGATGCGCACGCTCGCGGGCTCGGCGATTTCGGACGCGCGGCTCGTTTTTCGCTGGAACCGCCTCAACGCGCCGCTTCACCGCAACATGGATCTTGAGGATGTCGGCGGGGCCGCGCTTTATCTGCTCAGCGATCTAGCGGCCGGCGTCACCGGCGAAACGCACCATGTCGACGGCGGCTACAACATTGTCGGCATGCCGCAAGCACCCGATCTGAAAGCCGCGATCGCCGAAATGGCCGCCGAGAACGGCAACGGCAAGACCAACGGCAATGGCAACGGTGCCAGCGAGGCGGCCGAAGATGCGGGCGCCGCGTCACCGTTGCCCCGCGCACCGCTGCAATAAGGGTCGCGAACTCGCCTAGCGGATCTTCGAAGGGCGGATCTGCGCACCGCTGTCCGGCTTTCCCTCACCCGAATCTGAAACCACGCGCGCGAGCGGCTTGCGCCCCGGCACGCGCTTCTTCATGAAAAACACATGGCGCGCCGCGGCCTCGAACAGCGGCGACCCGATCATCGCGTTGAACGCCCAATTGGGCGCGGCCTCCAGCGCGGCGCGTGCGGCAAGCTTGCCGGCAAAAGACGGGTATTCGCGCATCAGGGCGGGACCGGGATGTGGTCCATCCGTATACAGATAGTCGGCGAGAAGCTCGCCGAGCCGGCGGCCATAATGAATGGCATGATGAATCCCGCCGGCCGTGAGCGGCGACACCGTGCCCGCCGCATCGCCGATCAGGACCACCCGCTCGCCAAACGTCCGGCGCAGAATTCCGCCGACCGGAATGAGCCCGCCGCGATTGGACAGCAGGAGCGCGTCGTCGCTCTTCATCACCGGCGCGACGCGCGCCATGAAGCCGCGCACGTCGGGCTTTCCGCTGGCACACGCCACACCCACTTGCGTGATCGCGATCCCGGGGATCGCCCAGCCGATATAGCCATGGGCGTAGCGCCGGTCGAGAAAGCAGTAAAAGGCATTCGGGTTTTCAAGATCGACACCGGTGAACTCCGCCTCCGCCCCGGTCAGGAATCTCGTGTTGCGATCGAGGTTGAACATCTGCGCGACACGCGAGCGCGGGCCGTCCGCGCCCACCAGCATTTTGGCGGCGAGTTCGCCGCCGTTGATCCACACCGCGCCGCGCCGTTCGAGGGCGCACGCGAAGGGGGTGTCCGTCAAGACGGTGACGCCCTCGCGCGTCGCGGTTTGCACGTAGTGACGCAGCAGGTTCGGCGTATCGGTCGAGAGGAAGAAATAGCGATTGGCAGCGATCTCAAGGGACTTGAGCGCGGGCGAGTAGAGGCGGATTTCGCTGATTTTCTTGATCAGATGCTGGGGCGGCATCAACAGCTCGGCGGCCTCCTCCACCAGGATGCCGGTGGTGTTGATGCCTTTGCCGACATCACTCTTGCGCTCCAGAACCGCGACCTTGAGGCCGCGCGCGGCGGCTTCGCGCGCCACCGCAATACCGGCGAAACTCGCACCCACCACCACGACGTCGTACGTCATCGCACCCTCCCCGCTTGGTTCGGGCGAAGCGTCGGAGCGACGCGCGTCGAAATTGTGGCGAGCCGGCGGCGTTTTTGGCGCATTGCACGCCTTCGCGATCCCCACTAGTCTTGCGTCTCCATTGGGGAGTAGCCGCCTTCACCTCTCACGAAGGGGACGCGTCAACACACTTGGCCCTTCGGGCCGTGGCGCATCCGGCAGCAATGCTTGGCGAGACCATAGGTTTTGCGCGCCGGCTTGGTGGCCTCGCGGAGCGCAAGGCCTTGGTCCACGCCCGGCCCCTTTGAGTCTCGATGCATATTCTTCTGGTTTGCAGCGGTGTCGTCGCGCTGGCCGAGATCGGCGACAAGACGCAGCTTCTTGCGCTCGTCCTCGCCGCACGGTTCAAAAAGCCGCTTCCGATCATTCTCGGCATTTTGGCCGCGACGCTCGCCAATCATGGCCTCGCCGCGCTGGTCGGCACGACGCTCGCGGATTGGCTCCACAGCGACATTTTCAAGTGGGGCCTCGCCTTCTCCTTCATCGCGATGGGATTGTGGACACTGGTTCCCGACGCGCTCGACGGCGCGGATAGCAAGATTGCGCAAGGGGGCGCCTTCGCCGCGACGCTGATTTCGTTTTTCGTGGTCGAGATCGGCGACAAGACGCAGATCGCAACCGTGGCGCTGGCCGCGCAATATCAAGACATTGCAGCGGTCACAGCGGGCACGACACTCGGCATGATGCTCGCAAATGTGCCGGTGGTGCTGATTGGAGAACAGGCCGGCACCCGTCTACCGATGGCCGCGATCCGTATCGCAGCCGCCTGCACGTTCATCGCGCTCGGGGCGATGACGATCTTGAGCATTTTGATGGGGTAGACGCTCCGCGCGCCGTGCGGCGAAACGGGGGCACGGAACCTAAACCGGCGGCCGATCGTTGTTCCTTAACCTAATCCATAAGGGGGAAATGATTATGTCCAGAAATTTTTTGATCGCTATTGTTCTCGTGCTGGTCGCCGCAGGCGGGTATTTGATTTATCAGGAACAGAAGGACGACGTGGATATCAAGCTCCCAGGCAACAATGAAATCCATATCGATGGCTAGCTAACGCGCCCTTTGTCAGGGATCGCGGACAGACCGCGCGAGGCGCTCCCCGGGCACATCAGCGCGCCGCCGGACGAAATGTCCGGATCAGAAAAAACCCCGGAGTTTCCTCCGGGGTTTTCGTTTTCGGCTACTCGCCCGCGCCTTCCGGCTCATCGGCAATTTCCGCGCCGGTGACCTGATCGACATGTTTCATCGAGAGGCGCACCTTGCCGCGATCGTCGAAGCCCATCAGCTTCACTTTGACGGCGTCGCCCTCGTTGACCACATCGGTGACCTTCGAGACGCGCTTCTTCGCGAGCTGCGAGATATGCACCAGTCCGTCGCGAGCGCCGAAGAAGTTCACGAACGCACCGAACTCGACGACCTTGACGACTTTGCCATCATAGATCTGGCCAACTTCCGGCTCCGCGACGATCGAGTGAATCCACTTGCGGGCCGCATCGATCGAGGCACCGTCGGCGCTCGCGATCTTGATCGTGCCATCGTCCTGGATGTCGATCTTGGCGCCGGTCTTTTCGACAATCTCGCGGATGACCTTGCCGCCCGAACCGATCACTTCACGGATCTTGTCGGGGGGGATGTTCATCACCTCGATGCGCGGTGCGTGCGCGCCGAGCGACCCGCGCGAGGCGGACAGGGCCTTGGCCATCTCGCCGAGGATGTGCATGCGCCCACCCTTGGCCTGCGAGAGCGCCTGGGACATGATTTCTTCCGTGATGCCGGTGATCTTGATGTCCATCTGGAGCGAGGTGATGCCCTCGTCCGTGCCAGCGACCTTGAAATCCATGTCGCCGAGGTGATCCTCATCGCCCAGGATGTCGGAGAGAACCGCGAAGCGCGATCCCTCCAGGATCAGACCCATCGCGATGCCCGCGACCGGCTTTTTCAACGGCACGCCCGCATCCATCAGCGCCAGCGATGCGCCGCACACGGTGGCCATTGAGGAGGAGCCGTTCGATTCGGTGATTTCCGACACTACGCGAATGGTGTAGGGAAACTCGCTCGGCGCCGGAAGCAGCGGACGCACCGCGCGCCAGGCCAGCTTACCGTGACCGATTTCGCGGCGCCCGGCGCCGCCCATGCGGCCCGTTTCACCGACCGAATACGGGGGGAAGTTGTAGTGGAGCAGGAAACGCTCCTTGTACGTCCCTTCCAGCGCGTCGATGTATTGCTCGTCCTCGCCGGTGCCGAGCGTCGTGACGACAATCGCCTGCGTCTCGCCGCGCGTGAAGAGCGCCGCGCCGTGAGCACGCGGCAACACGCCGACCTCGGCCACGATGGGACGCACGGTGACGAGATCGCGCCCGTCGATGCGCTTGCCGGTGTCGAGGATCGCGTTACGCACGATGTCCTTTTCGACGTCCTTGAACAGGCCGCCCGCCACGTTGGGTGCCAGCGCGCCTTCGCCCTCGCCGAGCGAGGTCATCAGCTTTTCCTTCGCCGCCATCACCTTGTCGTGACGCGCGGTCTTCTGCGGCTCCGCATAGGCGGTGCGCAGATCGGCTTCGACCAGGCTCTTGACCTTGGAAAGCTCCGCCGATTTGTCGGATGTGGTCAGCGCCCACGGCTCCTTGGCCGCTTTTTCCGCCAGGCCGATGATCGCGTCGATCACCTTCTGCATCTCACGGTGGCCGAACATCACCGCACCGAGCATCACCTCTTCGCTGAGCTGCTGGGCTTCTGACTCCACCATCAGCACAGCATCCGCGGTGCCCGCGACAACGAGATCGAGCTTGGACTCGGGCATTTCATCGAGCTGGGGATTGAGGCGATATTCGCCATCGATATAGCCCACGCGCGCGGCACCGATCGGACCGAGAAACGGGATTCCGGAGAGCGTGAGGGCAGCCGACGCCGCGACCAGCGCCACGATATCGGGATCGTTCTCCAGATCGTGGCTGAGCACCGTCACAACAACCTGGACTTCGTTCTTGAATCCGTTGGGAAACAGCGGACGGATCGGACGATCGATGAGACGCGAAACCAGCGTCTCCTTCTCGGTCGGGCGCCCTTCGCGCTTGAAATAGCCGCCCGGAATCTTGCCGGCGGCGTAGGTCTTTTCCTGGTAGTGAACGGTCAGGGGGAAGAAATCGATGCCGGCCTTGGGCGTCTTGTCGCCAACGACAGCGGCCAGAACGGCGGTTTCACCATAGGTGGCGAAGACGGCGCCGGTCGCCTGGCGCGCGATGCGGCCGGTTTCCAGGCGCAGCGTGCGGCCGCCCCAATCAATTTCCTGGGTATGAATGTCGAACATGCTTTTTTCCTTGGCATGAGAGACCGGCGGGACCCATGACGATTGCAAGGCTCATCCCCGCAACGCCGGAACCGGTCCTTAGTCTGTGTACGGAGAGTCCGCTGGGACTCCCCTCTTCCATCGCCATCCCGCAACGGCCCATGGCCACGTGCGGGATGAGGTTCTCTTATGCCGAATGCCGGCTCGCGCGCATATGCCGCCGAGCCAGACCAACCGGCACGAACGGGCTAGCGACGCAGCCCGAGTCTTTGAATGATCGCCTCGTAACGCGACTTGTCGGTCTTCTTGAGATAATCGAGAAGCTGCCGGCGTTGATTGACGAGGCGGATGAGGCCGCGGCGCGAATGGTTGTCCTTCGCGTTGACCTTGAAGTGCTCGGTCAGGTTGGTGATGCGTTCCGACAGGATCGCGACCTGCACTTCGGGCGAGCCCGTATCGTTGGGCTTCTTGGCAAATTCGTTCACAAGCTCCAGCTTGCGTTCGGCGGTAATCGACATCGGCGTTGTCTTCCGTATCTTAGAGGTTGAACACCCGCACGGGGCGGAGCTGGCCTGCGTCCAGGGTGCACACGGCCACCGGCCGCCCGCGCCCCAGCGTGCAAAGAAAGACGGGCTCCTCATCGGCGTCGTAGGCCGATTTGGGCACATTCATCCCTGCGCGCAGGAAAATCGCCTGGCCGTTGCGTAAACGGCCTGCATCATTGTCCGTGATCGGCACCGCCGGGATGTCGTCCAGCGGCGTCTCCACGGGCAGGAGATGCGTTTCGGCGGCGGGACTATGAACCAAAGCGAGCAAATGATCCAGAGTGACCGCGCTCATTTCGTCGAACGGGCCGACCCGGGTGCGCCGGAGCGATGCGACAAAGCCCTCCGTCCCGAGCTTTTTGGCCAAATCCCGCACAAAACTGCGCACATAGGTGCCCTTGCCGCACTCGATTTCGAATACCGCGTGGTCGCCGTCCGGGATTTCGATCAACTCGGCGCGGGCGATATAAACCGGCCGGGCCACCAGATCGACCGCCTCGCCGGCCCGCGCGAGGTCATAGGCGCGCTCGCCGTCCACCTTGATGGCGCTGAAGGCGGGCGGCTTTTGCCAGATTTCGCCCTCAAACGCAGGCAATGCGGCGCGGATCGCGTCCGCGTCGGGGCGCACCGCACTGGTCGCGACAACCTCGCCTTCCGCATCGTCGGTCGCGCGCGCCTCGCCCCATCGCGCGGTGAACCGGTACACCTTGTCGGCGTCCATGAGGTTGGGCACGGTCTTGGTCGCCTCGCCGAACGCGACCGGCAGGATGCCCGTCGCGAGGGGGTCCAGTGTGCCGCCATGACCCGCCTTTTGGGCATCGAACGCGCGGCGCAGCTTGTTCACCACGTCGCTCGAGGTCGGCCCGGCCGGCTTGTCGACGCACAGCCAGCCGTTGATGGGCAGGCCCTTTTTCCTACGCCCCATCGCTGTCGTCGCTCTCGCCGTGAGAGAGGCCGGCCTCGCGGAACAGCGCGTCCATCTCAGCAGCACGGTCGAATGAGGTGTCCGCGCGGAAGGTGAGCGCGGGTGTATATCGCAGGGTCAGCGCGTGGCCAAGCTCGCCGCGCAGGAAGGTCTTGTGGCGGTTGAGCGCGTCGATGACGGCCTCTGCATTGCGTCCGCCAAGCGGGGTGCAGAACACCGTCGCCGCGCGCATGTCGGGGCTGACGCGCGCCTCGGTCACCGTGATCGACACGCCCTTGAGCGCGGCATCGCGAATGTCGCCGCGCGCAACAATCTCTGCAAGCACGTGGCGGATCTGCTCGGCAACGCGCAGCTGGCGCTGTGTGGGGCCTTTATCGGGTTTCGAGGGTCGGGGCATTTCTCTAGGCTTTCGCGGCACGGCTGGCATCCCGGACATGCAGGCGCCCTGCGCGCCCACCGAGATCCCAACCCTTCTTGCATTGGGTCCCGGATGCCGCTTCGCGGCTCCGGGATGACATCGGGCTCTTTAAAGCGTCCGTGCGATCTCTTCGATCTCGAAGCACTCGATGACGTCGCCTTCGGCGAGGTCGTGATAATTCTCGAACGCCATGCCGCATTCCTGACCGACCTGCACTTCGCGCACTTCGTCCTTGAAGCGCTTGAGGGTCGAGAGCGTGCCTTCGTGAATGACGACGTTGTCGCGGATGAGACGCACCTTCGCGCCGCGCTTGACGACGCCTTCGGTGACGCGGCAGCCCGCGACCTTGCCGATCTTCGAGATCACGAACACCTGCAGGATTTCCGCGTTGCCGAGGAAATTCTCGCGCAGAGTCGGAGACAGCAGGCCCGACATCGCGGCGCGCACGTCGTCGACCAGATTGTAGATGATCGAGTAGTAGCGGATTTCGACCCCGCCCGAGTTGGAGCGTTCACGCGCCTGCGCATTGGCGCGAACATTGAAAGCGAGGATCGGCGCCTTGCTGGCTTCCGCCAGAATGACGTCGGATTCCGTCACGCCGCCGATGCCCGCATGAAGAATGCGCACCTTGACTTCGTCCGTGGACAGCTTTTCGAGCGCGCCCGCGACCGCCTCGACCGAACCTTGCACATCGCCCTTGATGACGAGCGGAAGCTCTTTGATCTCGGACGCCTGGATTTGCGTGAGCATCTGCTCCAGCGATCCGCGCGCGGAAATCGTGATGCGCCCGTCGCGCTTCTTGCGCTGACGATAGGCGGAGATATCGCGCGCCCTGCTTTCGTTCTCGACCACCTGAAAGCGGTCGCCGGCTTCGGGTGCCGCCGACAGGCCGAGCACCTCGACCGGAACGCCCGGACCGGCGCTGGGCACCGTCTCGCCGCGATCGTTTTGCAACAGGCGCACACGGCCCCATTCGGCGCCCGCCACCACGATGTCGCCGGTCTTCACCGTGCCGCGCTGAACCAGCACGGTCGCGACCGGACCGCGGCCCTTGTCGAGCTTGGCTTCGACTACCGCGCCGTCGGCAGGGCGCTTGGGATTGACCCGCAGCTCGAGCACTTCGGCCTGCAGCAGGATCGCCTCTTCGAGCTTGTCGAGATTGATCTTCTTGATCGCCGACACTTCGACGGTCTGGACGTCGCCGCCCATGTCCTCGACGACAATTTCATGCTGCAGCAGTTCGGTTTTGACGCGCTGGGGATTGGCGTCCGGCTTGTCGATCTTGTTGATCGCGACGATGATCGGGACCTTCGCGGCCTTGGCATGCGCGATCGCCTCGACGGTCTGCGGCATGACGCCGTCGTCTGCGGCCACCACGAGCACCACGATGTCCGTGACCTTTGCACCGCGCGAACGCATGGCGGTGAAGGCGGCGTGACCTGGTGTGTCGAGGAAGGTGATCTGCTGGCCCGACGGCAGGCGCACCTGATAGGCGCCGATATGTTGCGTGATGCCGCCCGCTTCGCCGGCGGCAACGTCGGTGGCGCGCAGGGCATCGAGCAGCGAGGTCTTGCCGTGATCCACGTGACCCATGATGGTGACGATCGGCGCGCGTGGCTCCAGGTCTTCCGGACGGTCGGCAATGCCTTCCATGCCCTCTTCGACGTCGCTCTCCGAAACGCGCTTGACGGTGTGGCCAAGTTCCTCGGCAATGAGCTGCGCGGTATCGGCATCAAGCACGCTGTTGACGGTCGCGATGTTGCCCTGCTTCATCAGTTCCTTGATGACGTCGACGGCACGCTCGCTCATGCGCGCGGCGAGATCCTGAACCGAAATGGTTTCCGGCAAGACGACTTCGCGAAACACCTTGGTCTGCTCCTGCGGTTGACCGCGTGCCATGCGCTTTTCGCGCTCGGCGCGGCGCCGGACGGAGGCGAGCGAGCGGGTGCGCTCGGTATCGTCGAGCGCGCGGGTCAGGGTCAGTTTGCCCTG
>LADL02000809.1_pt1 | contig 13942 bp, 12 predicted proteins | sample 619721 | NCBI WGS metagenome assembly LADL02 (sample SAMN03397408, study PRJNA257561) | rock porewater metagenome | biome: terrestrial; feature: Opalinus Clay rock; material: porewater; isolation source: Opalinus Clay rock porewater BRC-3 borehole | place: Switzerland: Mt Terri URL, St-Ursanne ...
GGATCATGGCGACTGCACTGGTGGACAGGCTGGTGCATCGTTCAGCTATCCTTAGTATGAATGGTGAGGGATACCGACTAAACAGCCCCAAACGATGACATGCAAAAACCTACTCTGTGTGGCTGACACCTTACAATTAATTTTTGTGGAGGGATCCGTATGCATTTTGAGAGGGGTTTGGAATCTTATTTTGTCAGTACCGGCTTCATTGATTTATAGCCATTGGCGAACTGACGGACTGGTTAAGCCAATTTTAAATCGATTTTGGTTAAAATTGAGCCCCTTTATACTCAGGCATTACCTCGGTATAATTATACATTTTTCAGGAGAAAGATGCCATGGCAAGAAACGCTGTATCAACTACAACCTATCTTATGCAGATGTGGCATCATCAGAAGTCTGTACTGGTCCCAAAAGTGTAATCATGATGGTGATTTTTCAGGTTCCCAGTTTGGCACACTTTTTAAGTAGCGAATCCACCTAAAAGCCTACTCCTTTTGTTGATGAGGCAAAACCGCATCGGCAAGGTAATCAAACATTCTGTCACAAGCGATTTGTCAGAATAGTATCCGGGAGGCTGTCGAAAAAGTCCATCTGATGCGTTTCGGCAGGCGGCATCAATGCTTAAGCCGCCACGGGTTACTCCGCCCGAAGCCTTGCCCGCCTTGCATCGGAAGCTTATTGAGTGCATATTGTGCCAAAATCAAAAAATTCCATTGCTAAAGGGTTAGTAATGAAAAAATTAAGAATTACAGGGTGAGGTGTGTATGCCTATAATGAGGCAAAATAGCCTCATTTCAATGGAGCAAACTTTTTCTCAATATTGTCAAAACCGCAATTTTTTCTTGGGCATATTTATTGCACGGGTTTTATGAAGGAATAATTTCCGTGCAAATTCAGCGACGGTTTGAAGTCAATAGTTCATCCGGTTGGTGCTGCGAGTGTGGCGCAAACATGTGAGATTTTTTAGCTAAGGGGTGAAGCAGGTTAAGAAGGCAAGGATAGGAGATAGATTTAACTCATAATTTGGTCGGGATATTATGTGTTACCAGGTATTTGCTTTAAAAGCCGGAAGAAATTGATTTAAGTATATTGCGAAATGTGTTAGAAAGAGGGGATGGCATGAGATTCAGAGACATAATGAGTAGATTTCCAATTATGTTCGATGAGAACGAAAAGGTAATAAATGTAGTTTCTGAATGGCATGAAAATGATATGCCGGTTGTTGTGCCAGTACTGAACAAATACAGAGAGCTTTCTTTTTTAATTGATTGGAAGGATATTTTATACCTTTATGATGCCATTAAAAATGAAATTTCACAAATCAAAAAGAAAAGTTGTATAAGATCGTTACAGCAATATTTGCCGTCCAATAAAAAGGGAAAATCATGGTGGGCGATGGTGTCAGCTGATTCCAGACTGAAAAAAACCGGTAATAAAAATACATTATATGTTGTGGCGGTGGATGAAAAAAATCACCCTGTAGGCTTTGCAAATCCAGACAAATATATTGGCATACTAATGGAAAGCATGTCGGAAGAAAAAGATTTATTTGAAAACGCGTTAAATTGGACACAGAATGCAATCATGACTGTTGATACAGAAGGAAGAATATTGTTTTTTAACCGCTTTGCCGAAGAATGTTTCGGGTACAAAAAACAAGATGTTATAAACAAACATGTAAGCGAGTTTCCAATATACTGGGATTTTATGACGGTATTAAAAACCGGTAAAAATGTTGGTCCCACTAAAATGTTATTAGATAAAATTCAGCCCCCGAAGGCCCTTATAGTTAAAATAAACCCGATTATTAAAAAACAAAAACTAATTGGAGCAGTAGCTATTTTTCAGGATATTACAGAAGTTGAACTGATAGCCAACGAGTTGGAAAGCGTAAAAAATATCAATATAGAACTTGAAAGTTTCATTAATTCATCTTTTGACGGAATAGTAATTTCAGACATTAAAGGAAAGATAATTAGGGTAAATTGTAAATTTGTTAGTATATTGGAGAATGTAGGTTTTAAGCAAAATTTAGAGGGACTTCATCTAAGTGTGCTGGAGAAAGAAGGTTTATTTCCTGAAAAAGTATTGTCGTCGGTTGTAGAGGATAAAAAAAGTAGAACTTCCACCCTCTCAATAGGAGAAAGGAATGAAATCCTGGTTTTAGGCAACCCGGTGTGGATAGATAAAAACAAGACAAAATTCGAAAAGATACTTTTTAATTATAGGGATGTAACTGCGTTAAATAAGTTAAAGTCTGAAATGGAAAATCTAAAAATTCAAAAAGATCAATATAAACACAAATTAGAAAGCATATCCCTTCTTAATAAACAAAATTTTATAATTCGATCAAAAGCAATGGAGCGAATTATAGAGACTGTTGTTTTAATAAGCAATGTGGATTCGACAGTTCTGCTATTAGGAGAATCAGGAGTTGGCAAAGATCTTATCGCAAGATTAATCCATGAGCGTTGCTCAAATCGCACAGGCTCATTTATAAAAATAAACTGCAGCGCAATTCCTGAACAACTGTTAGAATCCGAGCTTTTCGGATATGAGCCGGGATCCTTTTCTGGTGCCAATAAGCAAGGAAAAATGGGAATGTTTGAATTGGCTGACGGGGGCACACTATTTCTCGATGAGATAGGCGAAATGTCGATGTTTTCGCAAACGAAACTGTTGCAAGCGATACAGGATAAGGAGATTATCCGGGTCGGAGGGACTAAATATAATAGGGTCGATGTACGAATTATTGCTGCAACAAATCAGAATTTACAATACAAAATAAAAAACGGAACATTTCGAAAAGATTTGTATTTTCGGTTAAATGTCATTCCCATACTTTTGCCTCCATTAAGGGAAAGAAAAGATGAAGTTATTGAATTAGCACAATACTTTCTTGAAAAATTCAATAATAAATATAAACTTAATAAAACCTTTGATGAAAGCATTATGGACAGATTTCTTAAATATGATTGGCCCGGGAATGTAAGGGAGTTGGAAAATATGATTGAGAGGCTTGTTGTTACAACGCAGAATCATATAATATCTTCTGCAAAATTTCAGGAAATAATGTCAACTGTGGAAGCAGACTCAAGGGTTCCAAGAATAAAGATTAATGAAATTATGCCCTTAAAAGAAGCAGTATATGAAGTTGAAAAAATGATTATTGAAGAGGCTATAAAAAAATATGGGAGTACACATAAAGCTTCTAAGGTCCTGGGCATAGATCAGACGACTGTAGCCAGGAAATTAAAGAAACTGCAATAATGATTCTTTAGAATATGAATTATGCCTGCAAAGCATGTTTCAGACCACCAAAAACTATAAAAAAGATGTAATGTCGTTTATTGAGGATAGGCCTCCTGTTTTTTTGGGCAAATAAAAGAATTAATAAGTTAATGGGTAAAAATTTTAGCTACGGGGTGACGCATAGTGAATAAGGTTGCCAGTCTTCGCGAAGTAGTGAATGAATTTGTTGCCGATGGCAGCGAGGTGTGTTTGGGTGGCTTTGTCGGCAGGGCTGCAATGGCGGCAGTTCATGAGATAGTGCGGCAACAAAAAAAAGATTTGACTATTATAAGTGACAGCGAGGTTGATCCGGCTGAAGTCATTATCAGTGCTGGTTGCGTGAAGAGGCTTATTACGTCTTATACATGGATCGGGATTATTGGCAGCGGACTGAGCTTCAGGCGGGCTGCTGAAAAAGAAATCCCGAGGCCGATAGAGGTGGTGGAATATTCAAACCTCGCTATTGCTATGATGTTTATGGCCGGTGCCCTAAATGTTCCTTATATGCCGCTGCGTTCAATGGTAGGATCTGATCTTCCAAAATGCAATCCTAATATCAAAATTACGGAAGATCCTTACACCGGGAAAACAATTTCTTTAGTTCCCGCCCTAAGGCCGGAGGTAGCTTTTGTTCACGTCCAAAGGGCGGACAAAATGGGCAATGCTCAGATATGGGGGATGTTGGCCAACGATATTAATATAGCCCGGGCGGCAAAACGTGTGGTAATTACTTGCGAAGAAATTATCCCGACACGTGAAATAAGAAAAATCCCCAATATGACTGCAATACCTTATTACTGTGTTGAAGCGGTCGTAGAGATCCCCTTTGCGGCCCACCCTTTGGGAGTGGCGGGCTATTACTGGGTGGACAGCCCCTTCAGAAAATACTTTATGAATGCAAATAAAAGCTATGAGTGTATTACGTCATGGATAAAGGAATGGATATTGGATATTGACAGTCATGATGACTATATGAGAAAGCTCGGAGCTGAAAGGTTGGCAAGGCTGAGAAGAATGGAGCTGGATAATTATAAAATTCCGCGGTTTATTGATTAACGCGAAGTTGGCAGAGTTCTTCGCCGTGCTTATTGTTAATTAACAGATAAACAAAAATCGGGGAGGGTCATAATGAATATAAAGGATCATTCTTATAATCCCAAGGAATTAATGGTCACTGCATGCTCAAGGTTAATCAATGACTATGAGAATGTATTTGTTGGAGTAGGTATTTCTTTGTTTGCCGGCGTTGTGGCAAAGAACGTTCACGCTCCTAATATAACACTTCTCTATGAGGGAGGTGGCATAGGGGCGAATACTAAAAGAATGCCCTGGAGTATTTCAGACAACCCTATAACTGACAATGCCCTGGTGGCTACAGAGCTCTGGCGGGTGCTGGGGGACTCACAGAGGGGATTTATTAACACAGCAATTTTAGGAGCTGCTCAGGTTGACAAGTTCGGGAATCTTAACTCAAGCGTTATCCTTGGTGAAGGTTATACTTATCAGAAACCACGTGTAAGGATGCCCGGCGCCGGAGGCGCCAATGATTTGATGACATCCTGTGAAAAGGTTATTATCCTCATGCCCCTTCAAAAAGGAAAGGTTGTTGAAAAGGTTGATTTTATCACCAGCCCAGGCTTTTTAAGTGGCCCTGGTGACCGGGAAAGGCTTGGTTTAGAGGGCGGAGGTCCATTAGCCGTAGTAACAGACAAGTGTATTTTCCGTTTTGATGAATCAACTAAGGTAATTTACCTGGAAACAATATATCCCGGGGTAGAAGTGGAAGAAATAAAAACAAAGATAGGCTGGGATATCAACGTAGCGGACAATTTAAAAGTAGCGCAACCTCCCAATGACAAGGAATTAAAAGCAATGAAAATACTTGACCCCATGGAGATACTTACAAATTCGAAAGACTTTATGAGTGAAGACTTTGATGATTACTATTGGAAAATGAAAAAAAGCTACGAAACTAATGAAGTTTTACTGTAAATGAAATTACAGGTTATGAAAGTTAGTTTTAATTGATAGATTAATTTAAAAGGAAAAGGAGGAAAGTGGCAAAGAGTCTTAAGCCTTAGTACAAAATAAAAGCTAAAGCGAGGCGGTGTATTGCAAAAATAATTAAAGTAAAATCATTTTTAAAGTGGCCAATAAATAATGTAAGGAGGAGCGCAGAATGCTAAGAAAGACCTGGTTGCTATTAACAGTATTAATCTTTGTTATGACTGCAGCGATTGGTTGCGGGGGGGATAATCAGAAGGCTTCCACCGGAACTCCTTCCCAACCCGCCGCTGCACAAAGTGGGGGTGTGACTCCGAAAGCTGTTTCCATTGGGACATCCTCCATGGGGGGGATCTATTATGTAGTCGGGTCGGGTATAGCCAGTGTAATAAGCAAGTACACAGGTGTTTCAGCAAATGCGGAAGCTACTTCCGGTTCCCTGCAGAATGCCAACATGATGAGTCAGAACAAAGCTGAGTTTGCCATAATGGGTGTGGATTCAATCTATGATATATCAAAAAAGCAAGGCGATTTTAAAGACAAAGACTGGCCGGTAATGATGTTTGGTAAAGGCATGGTTAGCACCTTTCACCTGGTAGTAAAATCGGATAGCGGAATTAAAAAGTTTGAGGACATAAAAGGGAAAAGAGTGGCCTGGCAGATTCCCGGGTCACCCATGAGCGAAAAAAGCTTCAGAGCTTTGTTGGAAGCTCATGGTCTCCAAGAAAGCGATATTAAATCACAGGTAGTAACTCCTGTTAATGATGCCACGGGACGCCTGAAAGAGGGTAAGGTTGACGCAGTTTATTATCTGTCCATGCCTCCTGGACAGGCCTATGTAGAGTTGGCTACAACCACAAATGTCTTATTCGTACCCATCGCGGAAGACAAGCTAAAAAAGGTTACCGAAAAAATGCCCTTTTTCAGCAAGGCGCCTATCCCTGCGGGGACATATAAAGGACAGTCGCAAGAGGTGCCTTCACTAGGTGCTTTGGCAGTGTTTGTGGCTCACCGTGATTTATCGGAGGACTTTGTTTATAAAGTTGCCAAAGCAATGTTTGAACATAAAAGTGAATTGGATTCTGTTCACCCTGGAGCCAAATATTTTACAGATCTCCAGAGTGCATCTGAAATAAAAATTCTTCCGTATCACCCCGGAGTAATTAAATACTATAAAGAAAAAGGCGTTTGGAAAGACTAATCAACCCTTGAGCAAGAGAGGGTGACCCAAAAGTCGGCCCCGTGTTTATATAGGTGTTAAGCATATTTTTTAAGCTTTTTGACTTTAGTTTATAGTTATAAGATAACAACAAAAAGCGACTTAAAAAGCTGGAGGCTGCTCTCAGAGAATTGGCTTCTGGGACAGCTTCCTCCCCCCTTTAAGTCTGTTTAACGCGGAAAGGGGTTGTGATATGACAACCGCGCCTTACGGGCTAAATAAAATAATAATTGCCGTTGTTGCGGTTTCGATGTCCTTATGGGAATTGATTTATGCAAGCGGAATAATCTACGTGGAGAGCATTATTCATCGCGCAATATTTCTTGGGTGTGCCTTAATACTTACCTTTATGATTTACCCCGCCTTAGAGAAACAAAAGTATTCAAGACTGATTGATATTCCTTTAATTGTCTGCGGCATTGCCTGCATGTCCTATTTTATCGTTGGTTACCGTGACATGCTTGCCCGGGCGGGAAGCCCCATTCTTATTGACACAGCAATGGGGGTTATTGCTATTATTATGGTTCTGGAGGCTGCCAGAAGGACTGCTGGGCTTCCCTTATCAATTATTGCCGGCTCTTTTCTGGTACATGCGTATTTTAGTAATTATTTCCCGGGTTTTTTGCACGGTCGGGGGTTCTCTGTGGAGAGGATTTCCGAGCACCTTTACACATGGGCGGAAGGAATATTCGGGCTGCCGCTGGAGGTTGCATCTACCTATATTTTCATGTTTGTTATCTTTGGCTCTTTTTTTGCAAGCTCTGGAGTAGGGAAGGCATTTATTGATCTCGCCTTTGGCTTTTTTGGAGGGACGCGCGGAGGCCCTGCCAAAGTTTCTATTGTTGCCAGCGGTTTTTTCGGCACTATTAGCGGGAGTGCCGCCGCTAACGTAGTTACAACCGGGGCATTTACCATTCCCATGATGAGGCGTATTGGATTTACCCCACTTTTTGCCGGGGCCGTGGAGACGGTTGCTTCCACCGGAGGAATGATCATGCCTCCAATTATGGCCGCTGCAGCATTTTTGATTGCTGAGTATTTGGCAATTCCTTACGCCAGTGTAATGAAAATGGCTATTATGCCAGCCATGTTATATTACTTCGGTCTTTTCTGGTCAATTGACGCCGAGGCTTGCCGACTTGGGCTTAAAGGCTTGCCCCGTATAGATTTGCCTGATACTAAACAGGTGATAAAAAATAACTGGTTTCTTTTTCTGCCAATTATTCTGTTGGTTTATATATTAATTGGCCCGATGTGGAGTCCGACTACTGCGGCGGCAATAAGTATCGTTGCGGTTATCGCTGTGAGCTGGGTACGAAAAGATACGCGGATGGACATAAAAAAAATAATTGCAGCGTTTGAAGACGCGTCAAAACAGGTTTTAGTTGTAGCTACGGCTTGCGCCGCCGCCGGAATTATTGTGGGTAGCCTTTCTTTGACCGGGTTGGGGATGAACCTTTCGGTTGGTCTGATTTCACTGGCCGGAGACAACACACTGTTATTGCTTGTACTTGTTGCGGTGGCTTCGTTAATTTTAGGCATGGGGCTTACCCCAACCGCCGTCTATATTACTTTGGTAATACTCCTCGCCCCGATTTTGGAAAAAATGGGTATACCAAAGTACGTTGCACACTTTTTTATCTTTTATTATGGGTGTCTTTCCGTTATCACCCCACCTGTGGCGGTGGCCGCCTATGCAGCAGCCGGTTTAACCAAGGAAAATCCTATAAAAACTGGAATGCTTTCAGTTAGGCTCGCCCTTCCCATATTTCTTATTCCCTTCACATTCGTCTATAATCCGACCTTGCTTTTAGTCGGTTCTGCGTCAGAAGTTATTCTATCAATTGCCACTTCGCTTTTGGCCGTATATGCCGTTGCCACTGCGGGCGTGGGTCACCACATCGCGAAGATGAATCTATTATGCCGGGCAATTCTCTTTTTAGGAGGCATACTTTTAATTGTTCCTGAATGGATAAGTGATATAACAGGTTTTATACTAGTTTCTGCTATTGTAGCTTATCAATTTGTATTAAAAAACAAAAATAAAATAGGGCAGAGTGGAACTAACCAAAAATATTGCAAATGAATGGTTGTACTTGCGAGCATAATTCAATGCAAGAATAGGGGAAGATATTGTGAATTTTATGTTCACTCATGATCAAATGATTCTGCAGGAAAGGGTAAGGGATTTTTTTAAAAGGGAGCTCCTGCCCTTTGTAAAGGAAGATGAAAGAGAAAAAAGGTTCCGCCCGGAATTAGTTAAAAAAATGGGGCAGGACGGTTATTTTTCCTGCCCCCTGCCCAAGGAAGAAGGAGGCAATGACTGGGGCTTTGTGGGGCTGGCGATAATAGCCATGGAGCTCGGAAAAATATGTTCCTCATACAGGCCAATAATGACCTTTCAGGGTTCAGGGTTGCCTTTAGGCGTAATCAAATATGGCAGTGAAGCGCAAAAAAGAGATATTGTGCCCTCATGGGTAAAAGGCGATTCTTTAGGCTTTGTGGCAATAACAGAGCCGGATGCCGGAAGCGATGTGGCCAATATTAAAAGCACAGCGGTTGACTGCGGAGATTATTTTGAGTTGACTGGTTATAAAAAGTGGGTGACATTTGCTCAGAATGGAGAATGGGGGATGGTTTTTGCCTATACCAATAAAGCTGCCGGTTATCGGGGAATGACATGTTTTCTAGTTAATTTAAAAACGGATGAAAACATAGAAATAGTTGAAATTAATGACAAGATTGGTTTAAAAAGCATGCCGACCGGTTCTCTCATTTTTAACAAGACAAGGATTCCGAAAGACAGGGTGGTAGGGGAATTGGACCAGGGGTTCAGAATGTGCATGTGGGTGCTGAACAATGGGAGATTTAGCACGGCTGCAGGCGCCGTGGGGATAATAGAAGCTTGCCTTGAAGTGGTAAAAGAACATGTCAAAAAAAGACAGCAGTTCGGAAGAAGGATAAGCTCATTTCAAATGATTCAGTCTAAAATTGCTAAAATGGAGGTGTTATATGAAACCTCTAAATTGCTAACCTTCAAATCTGCCTGGCTTAAAGATGCCGGTCTTCCCAATCAAAAGCTTGTAGCCATGGCTAAATACTACGCTTCTGAAGCTGCTGTAAGCGTTGCCAATGACTCGATTACCCTATTGGGTGGTGACGGTTATCTTGGTTCTTGCCCGTTGGAGCGCTATTTGCTTGATGCCAAGTCTTTGCAAATAGTAGAGGGAACCACAAATATCATGAAGTCCATGATCGCAAATATCGCCTTAAATGAAACCCCTGACAGGATATAAAAACATTCACCGGATTACCTCTCAGGGCAGAGGGCAAGTTCGGTTGCTATTATATTGAAACATATTCATGGAATGTAAAGACGGCGTCATGTACACAAAATCTAAGTTAGCTGAGCCAAGGTCAAAAAAGTACTAATTATAGCAGTAGGGGGTATTTTTGTGACTAGTTTGTCTGATGTTGTAGCTGTAAGCGCAGTACGCAGTCCTATGGGGAAGTTCGGCGGGACAATGAGGGACCTTCCGGTCATTGAATTGGGGGGGCAGGTTATAGCTTCCGCCTGCAAGCGCATAGGGTTTGACGCTGCTGAAATTGACTCGGTGATTTTGGGGAATTGCAGGCAGGCGGGAAACGGCACAAACCCGGCTCGGATCGCCGCTCAGCTCGGCGGTGTGCATATGGGGACCTTTGCTCAAACCATAAACTGTGCCTGTCCGAGCGGATTAAAAACCATCATTGTGGCGTCCGAGGAATTGAGGCTTGGGGACTCATCGTTCGTTTTGGCGGGCGGTATGGAAAGTATGAGTACCATCCCGTACCTGCTTACTGGCCATCGCTGGAATGGTTTTCGCTTAGGCGATGTAAGGCTGATGGATGGATGGAATGATACAATCGACAAGATAGCAAACGTGAATATGGGTCAAACTGCCGAAAATGTGGCTGAAAAATATGGTATAACCCGAGAAGATCAGGATGAATTCGCTGCCGGGAGCCACCAGAAAGCAAGTAGAGCCCAGAAGACCGGAGTGTTTAAAAATGAAATTGTCCCTATAAGAATTCCGGCAGCCAAAACAGCCTCAGAGATAATCTTTGAAGAGGACGAATCCATACGGCATGATGCCTCGCTGGAGAAACTGGGAAAGCTAGCACCGGTCTTTAAAAAAGGAGGAACGGTTACCGCCGGCAATGCCTGCGGGATGACTGACGGCGCGTCCGCTATAATTTTAACCACCAGGGAAAAAGCAGGCGCAATGGGTTTGAAACCGCTGTTTTCTCTGGTGGGATACGGCAATGCGGCAGTAGACAATGCCTATATGGGTATTGGACCCACGGCCTCTATATCCAAGGCGCAGGCCATGGCAGGAATGAGCAAAGAGGACATTGATTTTATTGAAATCAATGAAGCGTTCGCAGCCGCTTCTCTGGTCTGTGAAAGAATTTTGGGGCTGGACCACCAGAAGGTAAATGTCAACGGCGGGGCAATAGCACTGGGACACCCCACCGGATGCAGCGGCGCAAGATTGGTGGTATCCCTTTACAACATCTTAAAAACCAGAGATGCAGAGTATGGAATTGCCAGCCTTTGCGGAGGCGGCGGGGTATCCTGCGCATTAATAATTAAAAGGGAGCTGTAGACGGCTATGGTTGATAGGTTTTCCTATAAGACTTTGGAGATTGAATCGAATACACAGGGCATATACCAGCTTTGGCTTAATGTCCCCGATAAATTGAATGCGCTTTCCCCCCAGATGCAGGAGGATTTGATTTGCGCAATGGGGGAACTGCGCAAAATGAATAATCTCAAGGTTTTAATCATCGGCGGCAGGGGGCGGGCCTTCTGCGCCGGTGGTGACGTGAGCAATATGAAGAGACCAAATTTCATGGTTAATCAGGATTTTATGAAAAAGCACCAGGAATGGTTTAAAGCGCTGGTCGACTTTGACCGCCCTGTGGTGGCCAGGCTGCACGGCGCCGTGATGGGTGCCGGACTGAGCATGGCAATGGCCTGCGATTACCGTGTGGCAGAAAGCGGTGCCAGGTTTGGGATGGCTTTTATCAAACTTGGGCTTGTTCCTGATTTGGGGTGTATGTTTTACCTCCCACGCCTGGTGGGCTTGGCCAGGGCCAAGGAATTGTGCATGTTTGGCGATCCTTTTGACACCAATAAGGCCTTTTCTCTGGGATTGGTAAATGAAGTTGTGGATCCCGGATATCTGGACACGAGGTGCCTTGAGTTGGCGGAAAAATTCAATAAGGTTCCATATTACGCGTTTAATTATATAAAATCTACTCTTAATAAGAGTTTTGAAATTTCCCTTGAAGCAGTGCTTGAAAAGGAAAGCTTTTATCAGCCCGCACTTAAGACAACGGAAGAGTTTAATGCTTTAGTCGATTCGTTTATGAAAAAATAAACGCCGGACTATTTGGGGGTAGATATGTTGGAAAAAGCCACCTTGTACTTTGATGATATATATGTTGGACTGGAATTCCCCCCGTTAACCTTTGAGTTAACGGAAGAAAAAGTAAAGAACTATATGGCGGCAGTCGGTGACCCAAACCCGATATACCGGGACAAGGTTTTACCCGGTGACGGCGGGATCGGGGTTATCCCTGCACCTCCAACCATGGCCGCTTTATTTATCCTTCAGTCATACAAGGAATATGTTGAAAGCCCGCCGGGGGGTGTTCACGCAGGACAGTATTTTAAATTTATTAAACCGTTTTATATGGGAGAAACCCTTTATGTGAAGGCCCGGGTAACAGACAAATACATAAAGAAGGAAAGAAAGTACGTAATAATTGAAACCCTGGCAAAAGGCGCCGGTGAACAAACAAAGGTAAACAGTGTAATGACCATAATATGGGCGGGTTAAAAAACTGGAGGTGTATGATGAAACAACATGTATATGCCGGTTTTAATTTGCCACTGGTCTCCAAGCAGGTTACCCAGGAGGTCATAAATAAATATGCGGAGACATCGGGGGACTTCAACCCGCTGCATGTTGATCCAGAGTTTGCCAGGTCCACTCCTTATAAAGGGACAATAGCCCATGGCCTTCTTTCTTTAGCATACATTTCGGAAATGATGGGTTCTTTTTTTGGTGAAGGGTGGCTTTGTGGGGGCGAGATGGATGTTAAATTTCTTGCGCCGGTGAGGCCGGGTGACAGCATAACCGTACAGGGGATAGTGAAGGAGATTGCCGAACAGGACAATACGGTCGTATTCTGTGACGTTGTCTGCTTGAATCAGAATAAGGTAAAAGTGGTTGCCGGCACCACCAGAGCGGTTTTGTAAATAGTTTCAAAAATTTCTAGAACCGGAGGAATGAAAAATGCTGTTGGAAGGAAAAGTTGCGATAGTAACAGGAGCGGCCAGGGGTATCGGTTTTGCCGTGTCGGAGGCGTACATAAAAGAGGGAGCAAAGGTAGTCGTGGTGGATATTGACGGGAATGTGGCCAGGGAGGCATGCGATAAATTAGGTCAAAATTCTTTCCCTTTAAGCTGTGATGTCGCCAATTCAAAGGAAGTCGCAATAATGGTCCAAAAAGCGGTGGAACACTTTGGAACCCTTGATATTCTGGTAAATAACGCCGGGGTGTCCAAACCGGCCATGGTTTACAAAATGACGGAGGAGCAGTGGGATAGCGTAATTGGGGTCCACCTGAAGGGGACTTTCAATTGCACCCATGAAGCATCCATAATTATGAAAGAAAAAAAATGGGGGAGGATAATTAACGTAACTTCCTACGCCGGTATGCTGGGAACTGTCGGGCAGGTCAATTACAGCGCCGCCAAGGCGGGGATAGCCGGTTTCACACGCTCGGCAGCCAAGGAGTTGGCCAAATTCAATATTCTGGTTAATTGTATCGCCCCGGGCGCAGCCACCCAAATGACTCATACAATAATCACGGATGAGAGGTTCAAGGACATTTACCTTCAGCGTATACCGTTGGGACGCTGGGCGGACCCCGCCGAAGTGGCCCCCTCCTTTGTTTTCCTGGCCTCGGACTGGGCAAGTTATATCACCGGCCAGATACTGGCTGTTGATGGGGGCCTGACAATAAGGTAACTTTAAGGTCTGACCAAAACAGATTATCCGGAACAGGTGTCGTGGAAAATAGAACAAAAAAAAGGAGCCCTGCTCCGAAATAGGAGTGTGTTAAGTGTTTAAGTTAACTGATGAGCAGGTTCAGATACAAGCGATGGCTCGAAAGTTTGCAGAAAAGGAAGTAGCCCCCTTCGCTGATGAGTGGGAGGAAAACGCATACTTTCCACGGAAAATATTTTAAAAAATGGCCGAGCTTGGTTTTACCGGTATGTACTGCCCCGAGGAATACGGTGGAATCGGCGTGGACCGCGTATCCGCAGTCCTGGTGGCCGAGGAGTTGGGCCGGGTTCACCGGGCAATG
>LADL02000424.1_pt1 | contig 13904 bp, 12 predicted proteins | sample 619721 | NCBI WGS metagenome assembly LADL02 (sample SAMN03397408, study PRJNA257561) | rock porewater metagenome | biome: terrestrial; feature: Opalinus Clay rock; material: porewater; isolation source: Opalinus Clay rock porewater BRC-3 borehole | place: Switzerland: Mt Terri URL, St-Ursanne ...
ACAGACTGCTCTTACCCACTCCACTGCCGGCAAATATACCCAGACGCTGTCCTTTCCCGCATGTAAGCAGCCCGTCTATGGCTTTTACGCCGGTGGCCAATATTTCTGAGATCCTTTTACGTGAAAGGGGATTCGGCGGCGCGCTGTCCACCACCATTTCATCCCCCATGTCCCATTGTGGTTCCTCCCAGTCAATAGGTATGCCAAGCCCGTCCACTATCCTTCCCAGTAGATGGGGCCCCACTCTGACGGTGTGTGAATTTCCACCGGGGACAACTACGCAGCCTGGATAAATACCTCTAAGTTCTCCCAGCGGCATAAGAAGAGTATTATTATCTCTAAAGCCAACAACTTCTGATTTAACCGGCAGTGCTTCACCGGGTACTATTATGTCGCATACCTCGCCTATGCGGGCAGAAATACCTCTGGCCTCAACAGTTAGCCCTATTACCCTGGTGACCTGCCCGGTGGGGTAATATAGTCTGGATGTTTTTACCAATCGCCGAACTCTTTCAAGATTAATTTCCCTTATATCGTTGATCACCGGCCAAACTCCTCCAGAGTTCTAAGAAGATTTTCCCACCGCTGGCCCAGCCTGGCGTCAACCTGTCCGTATTCGGTTTCTGCAATACATCCCCCGGGTTCTATTTCCGGGTCTGAAACTATATGCAGTTCCCCCTTGGGAGAAAGCAGTCTCAATAATTGCTCTTTTCTTTCCTGAAAAAGGGATGCCTGATCAGGATTAACAAACAAGACCACCTGGTCTCTGTTGTGCAGCATTCTGATGGCTTCCCCTGCAATATCCAATACAATCTGGGGGTTAACATCAAGATTGGTAGAAATGAATTTTTCGGCTATTTCAATGGCCAGAAGCACTATTTCGGCCTCCAGGGACTCTATGTTCCGCCTTCTGATCTCCTCGGCCTGCCTTAATACCATTCTGGCCTGGTCCCTTATGGCGGTGGCGTCGGAGGCCGCCTTGGCCAGAGCTTCCTTTCTGCCCTCTTCCAGACCCTCTTCCCTGGAAAGCTTCTTTATTCGATCGGCATCTTCCCCGGCTAATTTTAGGGTATTCTCCTTAATTGCCAGCGCAGATGCCTTTGCCTCAGATACTATCCTCCGGGCATTTTCCTCGGCCTCCGCTATAATATGGTTTGCCTCCTGTATTGGGTCAAAATCAGTCTCTGTCTGTTCAACAGCTGGCTCATGATTAGGACTTATCACTTCCTTTATAAAACTGTGCCTTAATTCCAATATCCTGCAGTCAGGGGTTTTTTCCTGGCCTTTTATTATTTTAGAGAACGATAGCATCTTCTCCACCCCGGGCAACGATGATTTCACCTGCCTCATCCAATCGCCTTATTACCTGCACAATTTTCTGCTGTGCTTCCTCAACATCCCTCAGGCGAACAGGACCCATAAACTGAATCTCTTCTCTTAGCATATCGGCAGCCCGTTTAGACATATTTTTGTATATCCTGTTGGCTACATCCTCGTTGGATCCACGCATAGCCTTGGCCAGATCCTTTTGATCCACTTCCCTCAACACCCTCTGGATAGCAACATCATGAAGCTTGATTATATCTTCGAACACAAACATCAGCTTTCTGATTTCGTCGGCCAGCTCCGGATCATTGGTTTCCAGTTCTTCCAGTATTGTTTTTTCGGTGGACCGGTCAACCCTGTTGAGAATGTTGACCAGAGTCTTGATGCCTCCGGTGTGTTGTTCATGGTGGGGAACTATCATAGACATTTTTCTTTCCAGAACCTTTTCCACTTCCTTAATTACTTCCGGCGCGATGCGGTCTATAATGGCAACTCTTCTGGCCACATCGGCCTGCTGCTCCGGTGGCAAAGCCGCCAAAATAAGGGAAGCCTGCTCAGGATGAAGATAGGTTAGAATGAGAGATATGGTCTGGGGATGTTCATCCCTTATAAAATTAAAAAGGTGCTTGGCCTCAGTTTTTCTAAGCCCGCTGAAAGGCACATTCTGTATATTAATTGATACCTTTTCCAGTATTTCCATCGCCTTCTGATTGCCCATGGCTTTTTCCAGGAGTTCTTTGGCATAGTCAAAGCCGCCTCTCATTAGGTATTCCCTGGCCTGGGAAAATTGCATAAACTCCTCCAGCACCACTCTCTGGACATCCCTTGGTATATTTTCAAACATCGAAATTTCTGCGGTTATCTTTTCCAATTCCTCTTCGGAAAAGCTCTTTTTTAAAATTTTTGCAGAAAGGTCGGCCCCCAGGGTTATTAAAACGATGGCGGCTTTTTGTATGCCGTTAAGCTTTATCGGCATTACCATATTGTATTACTACTCCTTTAACCAGAGTTTTAATATTTCCGCAACCCCGTCCGGGTTCTCCGATGCTATGTCGCGTAATTCATCCTGTCTGGACGCAATTTTGGGAAATTCCATTTTTTCTTCCTGGGCTTGAAGAAGAGCATTTTTCCTCGCTTCTTCCTCCAGTCTTCTGATTTCTGCAAACCTCTCGGCTCTTTTACGAAGCGAATTGGAAATATATCTAACCAATAACACCATAAGAACTAAAACTGATAAACCAATAACCGATAAAGTTATGTAGCGTGAGCGCTCTTCCTCACTGGCCTTTTGCTTGGCCAATTCCGCTCCGATTTCCTTTTTCTCGGTATCGTCAAAGGCCATACTGGAAACAGCTATCTGATCTCCCCTGGCGGAATCATACCCTATGGCCTTGGACACCACATCGTTCACCTGCTGAAGCTGCGACTGTGAAAAGTTACCGTTAAGAACCACCGATACTGAAAGTCTCTTTGGGCTTCCCGGCGTCTTGACCACGGTTTCCTCCTTTGAAGGGACCTGATAATTGGTTGTGGTGTCCTGTTTTGTATAACTGGAACCACCGCCGCTGCCACCAGCGGCCGGAATGCTTTTACCAGGCAAATCCGAATCTGTGCCGGGAACCCCCCCGGTTCCCCCGGGGCCGCTGCCGGTCTCGTTTACACTGTGCTCGCTAAGCACCTGCCCTTTCTCATAGGTGGTGGCTCTATACTGCTGCTGATCAAAATTGAGATCAGCCGTAACCATGGCCACCGCCATACCAGGACCCAGTATCTGCCTGAGCATCCCCTGCACCCTGGTTTCCAACTCTTTTTCAAAGGTCCGTCTTATTTCATTCCTGTCCGCTGTTGCCTTGGTCAGGCTGGCTGACTTATCCCCCAATTTGAGGTCATCACTAAGCGAATTCCCCTGCATATCAATTACGTGAATATTCTCGGGCTTGAGACCTTCAACGCTACCTGCCACCAATTCCACAATGCCCTTTACATTCTCACTGGAAATCCTTACGGCTGGTTTTAGTTTAAGGGCGATCGAAGCGGAAGCCTCGGTCTGATCATTCAAGAACAGACTTTTTTTAGGCATCACCAGATGGATTCTGGCCTGTTCCACCGCCTCAACCTGTATGATAGTCCTGCGCAATTCCTCTTGTAATGCCCTCTGGTAACCCACCTGCTGCTCAAATTCGGTAACTCCGAATTTTTTCTGGTCAAACAGCTCAAAGCCTACTCCATTGCTGTACAAAGCACCGCTGCTGGCTATTTTTATCCTGGTTTCATAAACCATTTTTTCCGGAACTTCTATCGTTTTACCCTGGTTGGTTATCTGATAGGGCACCTTTTCCTTCTTTAGCTCTTCGCTTATCTTTCCGGCATCCTGCGGATCAAGTCCGGTAAACAAAGGAGCATAGGGAGTCCTGAAAAGCACCTGACTTAGAAATGTCAGAGCAACCAGCACCCCTACCACCGCCAGAACAGCAATTGCTTTCTGCGTTTGATTTAATGCATCCCATCTTTCACCGAACCGGGCCAATAGCTGTTTAAAATTCACCTAAACACACTCCATTGAGATGCAAGAGGTGAGAGGTTGAAAAATGGGCTGTCTGTGGGAATTGATTAGTTGTTTTATTCTCAATCTCACTTCCCAATTCTCACCTCTCCTACTCAATTTAAACCTGAGTCCGGGAAATCTCCTGGTATGCCTCCACTACCTTGTTCCTGACCTCAACGGCCAGCTGTAGCATCAACCTGGCCTGCTCGGCCGCTATGGTTACCTGATGTATGTCCTGTATTTCTCCTATAAGAAATTTCCTTGTTGTGTCGTCAGCTTTAATTTGGATTCTATTGACTTCCATAAGGGCATTGTTCAGCATTTCACCGAAGGACAACCCCTTATTTGTTTCCTGTCTCTCCGCTCCGGAGGAAAGAACCTGCGGAACAATCATAGGCAAGGTTGCAACATTCACTTAGCAATCCTCCTTATCCCCTACCTATTTCCAGTGCTTTCATAGCCATACTCTTGGCCGAGTTTAAGGCGGTAACACTGGCCTCATAGGCCCTGGTTGCCGTTAACATGTTAACCATTTCATTGGCGATGTTTATGTTGGGGTATGCCACATATCCATTCTCGTCGGCGTAGGGGTGACTTGGATCGTGAACCATTCTTGGACTGGCGGAATCCTCGGTAACTCTTGGAACATGAACACCCATTCGGTTATAGCTTTCTTTACCGGGTGATGAATTTAACGTTGTTTCCAGTAGTTCCGAGAATACCGGAACCTGCCTTTTGTACGGTTGCAGGCCAGAATCACCGGGTTTTCCGGCAGTATTTATATTTACTATATTGTTGGTAATCAGGTCCAGCCACAGCCTGTTGGACGTCATACCCGAAGCGCTGATGGCAAAGGAATCGAATAAAGGCATGTATTATCTGCCTCCCCTTATTACATAACCGAGAATTCCCAGCTTGCCCGAAAGAGAACTGGCGCTAAAGTCGTAAACAATCTGATTTGCGGCCAGGTTTACCATCTCCTGATCAATATCAACATTGTTCTGGCCATATCTCATTATTGTGTCTCTCTCCTGTACCACCCTTGGAGCTATCTGACTAATATCGGCAGCCCCTCCAATATGCCTGGAGTTTGAAGTGGCCAGGGCCGGCGCCCTGGCGTCCAATGCCAGACGCAGTTGTTCCCGGAAAGAAACCTGGGATTTTTTAAAACCCGGGGTATTTACATTGGCCACATTATTGGCAATAACCCTCTGGGTAAGTGCTGAAGAGTCCAATTGCCTGGATAAGGCAACCATAACAGGGTTGTCGAACAAATTCACACCGATATCCCTCCGGCTTCGAAAAACCAATTTATAAACTATAATATTAGAACTTTTCCCAGCATTTACTAATATGCTAAGCCTAATAATTCAACAACTTCCGTGTTTATTCCTTCAAAATTTCATCAAAATATACTACTTTTTTTAAAAGGATCACAGAAAATATCAGCGCCCTTGAAGGGCGCATGGCAATGTAGTATATAAGCAAGTACAAAAAAAAACAGGCTAACTGAGATATCCTGTTAAATAGCTAAAGAAAGTGTAATGTCAAATAAATTTATCCACAATTAAACCCAGCATTTTCTTGAAGTGAGCCACCATGTCCAGCACCCGTTCCGGTGGAATCTCCCTGATCACGCTGTGGTCTTTAGTATTGATAATTTTGACGACGTATTCCCCACTACCTTCGTGTAATGTGAACTGAAGTTCGGTGTTGTAATTCTCCATTGTCTTGTTAATCAGTTCAACGGCTTTTTCCACAGCCTTGGGATCTTTAGATTCTTCAGTGACCCCCCGTCTTTTTTCTACTGCCGCCACAGGTAATTTTACCTTGTTACCATCCGTCTCTCTGGGGACCGGCCTGACTGGCAAAACCGGTTCGGCCTTGCTGACACCTTCCACTTTCATTTAGATTCCCCCAACTTATTATTAATATAGACCGGTATAATCTACTCTTTTTCATCCACAAAAAGGCTTTGGGATAGTGTTGCCCTACTATTGTATGCGGTGACCGTCTTTCTTCCGGACCTTAAATTTTTCTGTTGGTTTTTAAGGCTGTATAACTGTTTTTGAAATAAAGGAATATACTGTCCGTCCAGTTGTCGTATTCTATCCAGCACCCTTAAGGTATTGTACTCCTTCTCCTTGATGTCACACCAGAAAACGGAAAGTTTATCAGGCGTCTGCAGGTGGTTTTTTTCTAATTGATTTATTTCCAAATCAATTATGTCTATCTTTTCAATAATACCTTGCCTGTCTTCAATAAGTTTCTTTATTTCTTCAAAGTTCTCTTCTTTGTAAGAACTGTATTTTTCATAAGTGATAATGAGCATTTTCTCAAGAAGAGATTTTTTATCACTGATCAACATCAGCCACCGCTGGAGAATGCTTTCGTTTGGCAAATCCATGGCATCCCTATACATTGGCCTTTTTCACTGCCTGCTGCCAGACTTCGCGCAGTTCTTTCACCATACCCAGCACATCTTCTACTATTTTGGCATTCTTTTTTATGTTTGCCTGTATTAATGTTCTTTTCATAAAATCATAAAGGGCATCCAGATTTTTTGAAATCTCATAGTTTTTATCAAGTGTTTCCTGTAAGTAGGATATAATTTCCTGGGACCGCACCAGGTTTTTATGGGAACCTGTAACATCGTTTTGCTCAATAAATTTTATCGACAGCATAAGATACTTTACCAGTCCGTTAAACAGCATGGTGGTAAGCTCACTGGAACCGGCACTTTGCACTGCATTTTGCTTATACTGCTGGTAGTAATTGGGATTTGACATACTCATCATCACACACTCCTTATATTCTAAGCAGTTTAATTATTTCCTGCTGCTACTTTGTTGAATTACTAAATTGCTGTGCCAGCCAGTTGCTCTGGGAGTTCAGTTGGTTCAGTGCCTTTTCCAGGGCGGCATATTGTTTGTAGTACCTGTCTTCTATCTCATCCAGCCGGTCTTCCACGGTCTCAATTTGTTTGGCATATCTATTTATAGTCTCTCCCAGGTAGCTGTCATCATAAAGGTTGTAGATTGATTCAGCCCCGGCCTTTTTGACTATTTCCTTGAAGTCATTGTCCAACTCATCATAAAGCCTTTGCGCTATTCCCCGTTCCGAAGCTATGTCCGATTGCCTGGTGAACAGCTGCTCCACGCCCTCAGGATCGTTTTCTATGGCTTTTCTCAAATTTTCACCGTTATTCTTAAGCTGAAGCTTTCCTTTATCGGTGTACAGCCCTGTAACTATGCCTATGGAGGCCAGGGAATTATGGGTTACACTTTTTCCTTCAACCATAACCGTAGATACTCCGGTTAACACACTGCCCATTTTTTCCCTGATTCTGGATGTCACTCCGTAGAGGTACTGGTCGTTTCTTAACATGCCGCTCTTGGATTTTTCTTCCCACAGCTCCTGCTGTTTTTCCGAAAGCTTCTCCTTTTGCTCCTCTGTCAGAGGCAGGTAGTCCGAATAGCGTTCCTCGGACAGCTCTTTGTGGATGGTGTCGATGGTGCTGTTATACTGGTCGATAAAGGACTTGATGGAGTTATATATGGCATCGGTATCCCTTTGAACAGTAATGGTGCTGGTGGCGCCACCGCCTTGCCTGAGGTTGAGAGTTATCCCGTTAACCGTAACGGTGTTGGTGAAACTGGTCATGGCCGGAGTGTCGCCGAAGCTGAACTGGGCGTTCTGCCCCTGGTATAGGCTATCTGTTAGCAGAAGTAATTTTAAACTACCGCCTCCGTTGCTATTCGGGTGTGACAAAAGATTTGCGGAATCATTCGTAACCTTTATCCCGTAGTCCGAACCAGTTCCGTTTGTGCTAATAAAAAACCTGTTGTTGGTGGCGTCATAGCCGGCCGTTATGCCCAGTGTGCTGCTGTGTTGATTTATGGCCGCGGTCAGTGTGCTTATGGTGGCGACGGTAGTGTCAATGGTGAATACCTTTGCCTGCTGCTCGCCTGACCCGTCGGTTTTCATCTTCCCCTCCAGGGTGAAGGTAATGCTGTCCGGGAGTGAGAACTGTTCTTTCAGCGTCTTCAACGTTCCGTCGGTATTTGTTTCTTCAGATACAGCGCCCTGGCTGCCCTTGCTGATCCCCTGGGCCAGTTGGGTGACGGTGACGGCATAGCTTCCCACCGCGGCAGATGAAGTTGCAGTGGCGGCAATGGCCGCCTCGTTGGAAGAACTCACTTTCCTGGCCTGGTGCGGGCCCTCCATTTTCATGTCAAAGGCAGCGTCCCTCAGGGCTCGGACAGAGTTATTGATGGTTCTGTAGTCGGACCGCTTCCATTCAGCCTGCACTTTCTTTTGGGAAAGCTGATCAACCCTGGCCCGCTGTATCTTCATCAGGTCTTTTATTATTTGGTCTGTGTCCAGTCCGCTGACCAACCCGGTTACACGGAAATTGTTACTCATACCTGCCTCCCGTAACAATAAACCTTTACTATAGTTATCGTAATATTTATATAAATCTTAAGTTGCTTATCGTTTTTTTTGCAAAAATCCCGGTTCTTTTCTAATTCAGCCTGCAGTTATTGAAGTCCCAGTGTTCCAACAACTTCAGAAGTGACTGGGTTATTACCTCCTTCAGGGCGGACATGTTCTTTTGCTCCATAAACAGCAGCATTTGGCCCATCAGTTCATTCAGGTCCAGTATCTCGTGCGCGAAGATGAAGTCCTTGTTTTCCCGGAGAAATTGATTGAAAAAGTCTGTGAAGCCGGCTATTTCACTCATGGCCGCCGGGGTGTCCCCCAGGTCTATTTCAACCACTATGCGGCCCAGCATATCAATTAACTTGTCAACCATGGCATCTCCCGTCCATCATGGCAGGCGGCTACAGGTTTATCAGCGAAATAACGTAGGGCAGCCGGTGGTACTCTCCCTCTTTGACCAGTTTCAGTACGTTCTCATAATATGCCGAGCTATGGCCCACCGATCGCTCCACCGCTTTAATCACTCTGATCACAGTATCCTCATCTACCCTGCGGTCCTCGGCCATACACAGAGCAACGGCAAAGAACCTTATTAAAATATAGAAAAACATCATCAGAAAGAAGCCGTCTATATACCTGTGCGTGTAAAACTTCTTGGAGAAGACGAAGTTGACTAAATAATTTTCAAATACATGGTTGATTTCTTCTCGATATAAACTGTAATATTTCCGGTAGCCCTCCAGAAACCCCTGAACCTTGGCTTCGGAAATTGTTACTTCGTCTAGCAGCTTCAGCTGTCCGTAAACCAGCGCCAATAACCTGTTCATCTCATTTTCTGTTATGCCCTGCAGCAGCCTCTTGTCCACCGCCTCCTTAATCAGCTTCATCATGAAGGTGGGCTGGGAGGGGATGGTCCTCATCTGTTTGATCAAATCATCGTCCAGGTTTTGCAGGTACCTGCGTATGCCTTTTATGTCTCCGTCTTTTAGTTTGTCTATGCAAATGCCCAGCAGTACCAGCCTTGTGTCAATATCAGCCTCACGGAACTGCAGTATGTCGATGAGCAGCTCTTCCACCTCAAAATAATTGCCCTTGCTGGACTTTTTAAGATCCAGAAGGTTTCCTATTTTGCCATACTGCTCGTGCAGGTCGGGAAAATCAAAGCCTTCGGGGTCCTGGTAAAACTCCACCGGTTTTTTTTCTCTGAGAGTGTCGGCAGCGGTGGAGCAGGCATAAGTAAGCCCCATTTCATAGCCACGCTCTGTAAGGAATATGTTCCGGGGAAATGTTTTACAGGTGTCCGAAAGTGCGTCCAGGCCATGTCTTTTTTGAATGGCGCAAAACCCATCCCCGGTCAGGAAAGGGCACACAGCGGTATCCAGGGACAGCAGTTCCTTTTTCTCTCCATCCTGTTCCACCGTTTGTTCTTTAATGATGTTCCTTAGCCGGACCGAGGCCCGGCCTTTTTTGTCCTTCTTCAGACCCGCGGCCAGCATTTCGGCCAGTTCTTCATCCCGTTCGGCCAGCTGTTCATATTTTTCCACAGTCTTTCTGTCTATGGTAATCATCCATCGTTTACAGCACTCGGTACAGCCTGAACATTTGAACTTCAATACATAATCCGGAAGCAGGTAGTGTTTGGCGGACATGTTGTTCCTCCTAGAACAGTTATTAATATAGAGGTTAATTCCAGCTGGCGGGTCAAGTTCCTTTAAGCCGACCCTGAAATTAATGAAGCATTAATCTTAAGAAAAGAAAGCCAACCGGAGACCCGGCTGGCTTTCCTGGTGATATAACTATCTGAGCAGTTGGAGTACACCCTGGGGCTGTTGGTTGGCCTGAGCCAGCATGGCCTGGGCCGCCTGCATGAGTATATTGTTCTTGGTGAACTCCATCATTTCCTTGGCCATATCCACGTCACGGATACGGCTTTCGGAAGCGGTAAGGTTTTCAGATGTGGTGCCCAGGTTGTTGATGGTGTGCTCCAGCCTGTTCTGGAAGGAACCAAGCTGGGACCTCTGGGCCGATACGTTGGCAATGGCATCATCCAGCACTCCCACGGCGGCCGTTGCTTTATCGTAGGTGGAAACATCCAGAGCATACTCCACGTTGGTGTTGGTGGTGCCGTTGGTTACCGTGGCAGTGGACACATAGGATGCCGTGAAGCCATTGCTGGCCTTGATGGTGGTATTGGTGCCGTCTCCTGTTACTCCCAAAGCCGCCGCCCGCATGTCTTCAATTTCGATGGTCATGCTCTGCCCGCTATTGGCCCCAACCTGGAAGGTGGAAGCAAAATCGCCGGAGGAGGAATTTTTGGTGGACGCCACCGGAGCTGTGGCCGATGTAAAGTCATCGGTTTGCTTCAATACCAGATTGCCGTCGCTTGCCACTGAGGCCACATATTTACTCTTGAGATCGGCGTTGGTGTTGATGGCATCGGCCAGGGACTTGGTTTGGGCGGCGGCGGTATCCGCTGCCTTGATGGCGGTGCCGTCGCTGTAGCCCGCATGCTCCAGTTTGTTGGACACGGCAATCTCCTCGCCGTCCAATATAAAGGCCGCGCCGTTCTCCAGAAGGCTTGAGGAATCTATCTTGTACTCGCCCTGTGTGCCGGTGGCCCTTACATCAAGATCCGAATTGGTCAGGTCTGTGCCGGTGGCCGTGTTTTCCACCAGAGTTACGATGGCGCCGCTGGCCGAGGCGGTGTAAGCGCTCTTTAAGGTGGTGTTCAGGTTGATGGCGTCAATCAGCCCGGCCGCCTGGGTGTTGAGGTTTGCTCCGGCTACATTGAACTCGCCCTTGCTGGCCACCGCCCCGCTTTCAACGGCGGTGAATACCTGGCCCTTGACTTCAACCTTGTCGCCGGCCACAAAGGCCTTGTCGATGGAGAAGCTGTAGCTTCCTTTAATCGCCACGGTGCCGCCCACCAGGGTGTCCGCGCCCTTGGTTATGTTGTTGCCCAGGGTGTTGGTATCCCAGTCTCCTTCGGTGCTGAACTCGAATTTTGAGAAGTCTATTGAAGTCCAAGTGTTGGCATCGTTAAAGTAGCTGAATTCGCCCAGGGCCTGCACGGCGTCCTGAATTCTGGCCGCTGTGTTTTCCCTGACGGCCTCGGCCGAAAGGTGTATGGTCAGGTTGCCGCTGTCAACTGACACATTGAGCTGGTTCTCAACAATGGCCGTTTGTGCCCCAGAGAAGGTGGCATTCTTTATTTCGATGTCCGAGGAGTCCACGATTGTATCCCAGGTGCCGCTGCCGGTGGTGGTCCAGGCCGAGAAGTTGATACCGTCTATGGTGCCAAGGTCCTGGATGGCCGTCTGTATGGCGACCGCCGAGTTGTTGGCCACAGTGGTGGAAGCCAGGTTTACGGTCAGTGTGCCGTCCTTGAAGGTTACATTCAGGTCATCGGAGGTGTTTTGTTTGGCCACAACCTTCACTCCGTTGGCCCTGGTGCCGGATCCGGCCCCGGTGATGGTCAGGGTCTGGGTGTTGGATTGAATGGTGGCCGTGGCGCTGGAAGCCGACTGGGCCTCGGCCCTGGTTAAGGTGACGGTGTTCAGGTTTTCTCCACCGGTATTAGTTACAACCAGTTTATCGTTTGCACCGGCTCCGGCAGCCACCGGGTCGGACAGTATAACACCTGTGGCCTGATTGTTGGATTCCGACAGGGTGATGGTCCCGGCGCTGGTGGTGGCATACTGGAAGCGGGAGCCCAACACAGAGTTTTCTTCAATAGCTGCAGAAAGGCTTTTTGCCTGGTCAGTTACCGTACGGCTGCTTGACACAGCATCAGTTCCTGTGTCGGATGAATAGTTGGTAATATTGAAGACTGAAGCCAGCCTTGTCAAGTCACCCGAAACATCTGAGTTATAATTGACAGTTACTTCGGATGTCGGCTGCAGATTTAAGGATTTAATTGTCAGGGTACCTGCATTCTCAGAAACGGATGCCACTTCAGAAAGGAGATGTCCATTAGCGTCCTTGGCATTTTGAATTACACTGACAACATCGGCAGCTGTATATGCTCCACTGTCAGAATTAAGGCCATTCTTAAGAGCCTGATTGTCGATGGTATAGTCGGTACCGTCGATGGTAACAACCATATTGGTGCTTGCATCGATTGCAGCAGTGCCAACAACACCATCCGTATTAGCTTGTTGGAGTGCGGCGTTGCCAGAGTCCGCAAAAGCCATTAATGTAGTGGTTGGATTAGCTACAGCGAATGATGTTGCTACATTAGCTCCGGCTATTGTTGATGTTGCTACTACTCCATTATTGGTTGAGTTTACAGAAAAAGTAAAATTGTCAAATTCGGTCGTACTTGCATCATTCTTATAAGCAGTTAAAGCAGCAACTATAGCTGTTGCCTGACCCAAAACAGCAGTATCTTTATCCATAGTTAATGCAACAGTACCGGCACCTACCGCGCCAACAGTCTCAGCACCGGCATCATCTATAGTAATATCTACAGTCACACCATTAAAATTAAAGTCAACAGTTCCAGCCACTGATCCAGGGGTCAATACTCCAGTGTCCCAAACAGCTTTACGTCCATTTAAATCTTCGGTTGTAACCACAGCTCCTCCACCTGTTATAGAGGCCACTGTATCCATGCCAAATGCATCATTTACTGTCGCGACATCAGCTGCAACGGAGCTGCTTGCTGTCCATGTAATAGGAGATGTCTGGGGGTCCTTGGCGGTAATAACAAGCTTTCCTGAGCTAAAGGAGACATCCGCCACGGTACTCAGAGCGGCTGAGCCGTCTGTGGCAGAACCCACCAGCGCTATAACGCTGGCCTCGGAGTAGTTACCGCCTGTAAAGTCGTCCAGGGTGCCTTCAGCAAGTGAATAGGTGGTGCCTCCCACCACTATGTCAACCTTGGCAGAGGCATCAAGAGCTGCCGCATTTAGGTCTGCATCGTCATTGTAAGCTTCTCCGCCTGTCAGGGTGGCTTCGATGTTTCCGATGTTGAACTGTCCCTTGGTTGCATCGGCACCGCTTAACACTGCTGTAAAGGTTTGCCCGCCGATGTTGATGGTGTCTCCGGCCTCTTCAAATACATTGCTGATGGTAAACTGGTACGATCCATTCACCTCGGTGACTCCGCCGGCGAAGGTGCCGCCGGTGCCGTCCAGGTTGGACACAACTTCAGCGGTGTTGGAGGTTAGCTCCTGGACCACTATTTCATTGGTGTCGGTAAACCCGGTGGCTGAGTCGTAGCTATTAATGGCCGACTTCAGCTCATTATACAGGGCGCCCCTGGTCAGTGCCAGAGATTCCCCGCCGGCTGTCTGACCGATGGTGAAGGTGAAGTTGCCGTCTCCGTCTACCTCCAGTTTTGATGCCGTATTGGCCGTCACTCCCTGGAGTAGCGTGATGGTTTTACTGTTCAGAGAGATGCCGTTGTTGGCAGCTTCGAAGGTGATGCCGTTTGGCACGGTAACCGACGCCTTGACACCCTTCACGCTCTGTACATTTTCGGTGATGTCGGTAACGGTGCCGGTGGCGCTGCTGGTGGAGGCCTGGACCTTGGCCGTCGATGACACTCCCACCAGGCTGCTGGCGTTGGTAGTCAGGGCGGAGATGT
>LADL02002547.1_pt1 | contig 13831 bp, 15 predicted proteins | sample 619721 | NCBI WGS metagenome assembly LADL02 (sample SAMN03397408, study PRJNA257561) | rock porewater metagenome | biome: terrestrial; feature: Opalinus Clay rock; material: porewater; isolation source: Opalinus Clay rock porewater BRC-3 borehole | place: Switzerland: Mt Terri URL, St-Ursanne ...
CGATCGCGAGCCCGCCGTCTGAAAGGTCGTGGACCGCGGTCGCGGTGCCGTCCAGAATCAGCGCGCGCACCGCGTCCCCATTGCGCTTTTCCGCCGCGAGATCGACAGGCGGCGGGGCGCCCTCCTCGCGGCCTTCGATCTCGCGCAAATAGACCGACTGCCCCAGATGCCCTGTGGTCGCGCCGACCAGGAGGATCGCGTCGCCCGCCCGCTTGAAAGCGAGCGTGGAGGACTTCGTGACATCCTCGAGCAGCCCGACCCCGCCGATCGCGGGCGTGGGCAGAATGCCGATCCCGTTGGTCTCGTTGTAGAGCGAGACGTTGCCCGAGACGATCGGGTAATCGAGCGCGCGCGCCGCCTCGCCGATTCCTTTGATGGCCCCGACCAGCTGCCCCATGATCTCGGGCTTTTCCGGATTGCCGAAATTGAGATTATCGGTGATGGCGATGGGCAGCGCGCCGACGGCGGTGAGATTACGCCAGGTCTCAGCAACCGCCTGCTTGCCGCCCTCAAAGGGATCGGCCTCGCAATAGCGCGGCGAAACATCGACCGTGATGGCCAGGCCCTGGCACGTTCCATCGAGCGCGACCACCGCCGCGTCGCCACCGGGACGTTGCACCGTATTGCCGAGGATGAGGTGATCGTACTGCTCCCACACCCAGCGCCGCGACGCGAGATCGGGCGAGCCCAGCAGCTTCAAGATCACGGCGCCGATGTCGCCGGGCAGCGGAATGCTCGCGGCGTCGACCGGCGCCGGCTTCGCGCCTTCGCGCCACGGGCGATCATATTCGGGAGCCTCGTCGCCCAGCTCCTTGATCGGCAGGTCGGCCATTACATCGCCTTGATGCCTGACGACGAAGCGCAGGGTGTCGGTGGTCTTGCCGACGATGGCGAAATCGAGATCCCACTTCTCGAAGATGGCGCGCGCTTCGCGCTCCATCTCGGGCTTGAGCACCATGAGCATGCGCTCCTGGCTTTCCGACAGCATCATCTCATAGGCCGACATGCCCGCCTCGCGGCACGGCACCTTGTCGAGATCGAGTTCGAGCCCCAGATCGCCCTTCGCGCCCATCTCGACCGCGGAGCAGGTTAGCCCCGCCGCACCCATGTCCTGGATCGCGATGACCGCGCCAGACGCCATCAATTCGAGGCACGCTTCGAGCAAGAGCTTTTCGGAGAATGGATCGCCGACCTGCACGGTGGGGCGTTTGTCCGCCGAGTTGTCGTCGAATTCGGCCGATGCCATCGAGGCCCCGTGAATACCGTCGCGTCCGGTCTTGGAGCCCAGATATACCACCGGCATCGAGACGCCCGACGCCTTGGAATAGAAAATCTGGTCCGCGCGCGCGATGCCGACCGCCATCGCGTTGACGAGAATGTTGCCATTGTAGCGCTTGTGAAAATTGACTTCGCCGCCGACCGTCGGCACGCCGAAGGAATTGCCGTAGCCGCCGATGCCCTTCACCACCCCCTGAACGAGGTGGCGCGTGCGCGGATGCTCCGGATCGCCGAAGCGCAATGCATTGAGCGCGGCGACCGGGCGCGCGCCCATCGTGAACACATCGCGCAAGATGCCGCCGACGCCGGTTCCCGCACCCTGATAGGGCTCAATGAACGACGGATGGTTGTGACTTTCCATCTTGAAGACGACGACAAGCCCTTCGCCGATCGCGACGACACCGGCATTCTCGCCGGGGCCCTGAATGACGCGCGGGCCGGTGACGGGCAACGTCTTCAGCCATTTCTTGGAGGACTTGTAGGAGCAATGCTCGTTCCACATCGCCGAGAAAATGCCAAGCTCGGTGAGCGTCGGCACGCGGCCGATAAGCTCCAGAATCTTCTGGTACTCGTCGGGCTTGAGCCCGTGCTCCTTGACGAGTTCGGGCGTGATTTCGATGTCGTTCCGGATCACGCCGCGCGCTCCAGAATGCTCTCGAACAACCCGCGCCCGTCGGTTCCGCCCTGAAGCGCGGTCACCAGATTTTCAGGATGCGGCATCATGCCGAGCACATTGCCCGCGACGTTGACCACACCGGCGATGTTGTTGAGGGAACCGTTGAAGTTGGCGTCCTGCGATGCGTTGCCCTGCGCGTCCGCATACCGGAACACGACCTGCCCCTCGCCCTCGATGCGCTTCAAGGTTTCAGCATCCGCAAAATAATTGCCCTCGCCATGGGCAACCGGCACGCGGATGGTTTGGCCGGCGCTATAGCGCGCGGTGAACCGCGTCGCCGCGTTCTCGACCTTCAGATGAACGTCGCGGCATACGAAATTGAGATCCTTGTTGCGCATCAGGACGCCGGGCAGAAGGCGCGCCTCGGTGAGGATCTGAAATCCGTTGCAGATGCCGATGACGTTGAGGCCCTTGGCTGCGCCGTCAATGATCGCGCGCATGATCGGCGAGCGTGCCGCGATCGCCCCGCAGCGCAAATAATCGCCATAGGAAAAGCCGCCCGGGACGAGAACCAGATCGACCTTGGGCAGCTCGCTCATCCCGTGCCACACCATCACCGGCTTGGTGCCGCTCACGAGTTCGACCGCCTTGGCCATGTCGCGCTCGCGATTGATGCCTGGAAAAACGACGACGGCAGCTTTCATCACTCAGACAATCTCGATCGTGTAGTTCTCGATCACGGTGTTCGCGAGGAGCTTCTCGCACATCGCCTCGACATCCGCGTGCGCTTTGCGCGCATCGGTACCCGCCAGCTCGATCTCGATGAATTTGCCCTGCCTGACATCATCAACGCCGGAAAATCCCAGATGATCGAGCGCCTGGGCAATGGCCTTCCCTTGCGGATCGAGGACGCCAGTCTTCAGCGTCACATGCACGCGCGCTTTCATCAACACTTCCTATTTGACTGCAACCGGCCCGATGCGATCGGCCTGCCCGTCCTCGGGCAGGATGCCGAGACGCCGGGCGACTTCGCTGTAGGCTTCCGCGACATTGCCAAGATCGCGGCGGAAGCGGTCCTTGTCGAGCTTTTCGTTGGTCTCGATGTCCCACAGCCGGCAGCTGTCGGGCGAAATCTCGTCCGCCAGCACGATCCGCATCATCTCATTTTCCCACAGGCGGCCGAACTCCACCTTGAAGTCGACCAGGCGAATGCCGATGCCGAGGAACAGCCCGACCAGAAAGTCGTTGATGCGCAGCGCCAGCGCGATCACGTCGTCAAGCTCCTGCGGGTTTGCCCAGCCGAACGCCGTGATGTGCTCTTCGGACACCATCGGGTCGCTCAGCTCGTCGCTCTTGAAATAGAACTCGATGATCGAGCGCGGCAGCGGCGTTCCTTCGGGAATGCCGAGCCGCTTGGAGAGCGATCCGGCCGCGACATTGCGCACCACCACTTCGAGGGGAATGATCTCGACCTCGCGGATCAGCTGCTCGCGCATGTTGAGCCGCTTGATGAAATGGGTCGGCACGCCGATCCCTGCAAGCTGCAGCATGATGTATTCACTGATGCGATTGTTGAGGACACCCTTGCCCTCGATCACCGCCTTCTTCTTGTTGTCGAAGGCGGTGGTGTCGTCCTTGAAATACTGCACCAGGGTGCCGGGCTCGGGCCCCTCGTACAGCACCTTGGCCTTGCCCTCGTAAACGCGTCTGCGTCGGCTCATATCATTCTCAATCCACAACAGGTCTTGGCATCTGCGCAGTCTTGACCCGAAGCCGCACGCGAAGCAAGTCCGCCCTAACCGCCCGTCAATGGCGAGGTGTCGCCGCGCGCCTCGCGGGCACAGCGCTCCTCGATCAACTCCCACGCGGTGGCGACCGCCATGTTCTGGCGCAGGCACGCCTCGTACGCCTCACTTTGCACCGGGGTGATCCCCTCAGGCGCGCTGACAGGCTGCGCGGGAGGATTTCCCAGGCACGCCGCGCACGAAACAAGGGAAAGACCTGCAATGATCAGCGGCTTCATGACTGACTCCACCCCGTTTGGGGCGCCTTGACCCGCCGGCGCAGGACTCGCCCGGGCGGGTCCACGAACCTAGCGCAGCCGCAAGGGACAGACAACGCATCGATCCCGGTTGATCTTGGCCGCCCGGAACGCTACCCATTGCACTTCTGGTGCGATGAACGGGCAAGGAACGGCAGCATGGCAGACGGCTTCAGCAAACGGGAAAAAGCGTTCGAAGATAAGTTCGCGCATGACGAGGAACTGCGGTTCAGGGCGCATGCGCGGCGCGCCAAGCTGCTCGGCCTGTGGGCTGCCGAAAAGCTCGGTCTGGGCGGCGAGCAGGCGTCGCTCTACGCCGACGAACTCGTCAGGCACGACCTCTCCGAGCCGGGCGAGGAGGATCTCTTCACCAAGTTGCGCTCCGATTTCGATGCCAAGGGGATCGGGCTTTCCGATCACCAGATTCGGCGCGAAATGTCCGACAAGCTCGATGAGGCCATCGCGCAGGTGAAAGCGACGGGCTGAGAGAGCGCCGACGCCGCTTATCTACGCGCACCGTTCTTGGAGGATTGCCCCTGTGAGATTTTTCGCTGCCCTTCTCGCCTTGTGCGTCCTGTCGGCGTGCGCGGGTGGACCCCACAAGCCCGCGACGCATAAAACCGCCGTGCAATGGCCCGGGACACACTCGGCCGCCATGCAAAGCGCCCGTGAACAGGCAGCCGGCCAGAAGGAGCCTGTCGCCTACGTCCCGGACGCACAGGTCGCCGGTACGCCAGGTGCGGACACCCGGCATGCCACGGCGCACACCGCCATGGCACCCGGCGCCGCGCCATCGGGCCCCGCACCCAGCGCCACCGAAGGCTATCTGGTCGCGTCGGTCGACGAACTGGTCCCGGTCGACGTCCAGGTCCTCCCCAAGGTCCTCAACGGCCTCCTCCCCCTTACCGGCAGCTACCAGCTCAAGATCCGCAAGGTCGGCGGCGAACCCGTCGGCACATTCGGCTGCGCCCACGACGCATTCGATCTGCACGCCAACGACCTCGACGCGTTACGCCGCTTCGGCTACGTCACCGTCAGGCAGCTGCAGCCCGGTCGCTACGAAATCTACGGCTATAATGTGAAATGGCATCAGGGGAAGGGCAAGGACAAGGCGATGACCTCGGCCGAGCCGTTCTCGATCCCCTTCACGATCACCGCGGGCCAGACGACGTATCTTGGAAACTACGGCGCGGTCGGCTTCAAGGCCAAAAACGAGTGGGGCAATTCGGTCCCCGCGGGCGCCTATTTCGTGATCGCCGACAAGGCGGAGCGCGATCTTCAAATCGCCAAGGGCAAAATGGCTCAAATCGGACCGGCGACCAACCAGACACCAGATCCCACAACTTTAGGTGTTGCGGCGTTCAAACCCGCAATACTTCCAGCACAATAGGCGACACCGCAGCCGTTCGAAAAGCCGCGCGAAGCTGCGGTTTTTTGATACTGCCCACGGGACTACCGTAAAGCTTTGCCCACACCGCGACCGGGCTCACGCCGCCTTAACTACGCACCGTCTACGATCCCTGGCGCGGGGCCGCGAATGCGGACCGCAGTTGGCGAGGTATGTGTAGCGTGGCGCGATCCCATTCCAAGATGGCTTCACACGAGCCGCCGAATGCAGCTCGGTCGAAGCGCCGAAGCTTCGCGCTCGTCGTGGGAATCTTCCTCGTGCTCGTCGTCATCGCGCTTGCGACAAGCTGGTCGGCGATCATGCTGGTCAATGCCGCCCGCGCCTACACCACCGGGGAAGGCCGTTACTCGAACGCCCAGAAGATGGCAGTGCTGGATCTCTATCGCTACGCACACTCCGAAAATCCCGCGTACTACGAAGCTTTCCTGGCGGACATCAAAGTGCCGATCGGCGACCACGTCGCACGATTGGCGCTGTCCCAGTCGCCGCCGGACATCGAGGCAGCAAAGCGCGGGTTCCTGCAGGGCAGGAACCATCCCCGCGATATTCCCAGTCTGATCGCGTTGTTCCGCACGGCGTCCTGGTGGACGCCCTTCGCGGCGGCGATCGAGGATTGGCGCCAGGCGGACGAATTGATCGAGGAGCTGATCCTGGAAGGCCTTCGTCTCCACACATCGATCAGCGAGGGGCGGCTTGATGGCGTCACGCGTGCCCGGGCCCTCACCCGCATCGCGGCGCTCGACGCGGCGATATCGCAACGCGAGCGGACGTTTTCGGACCATCTTGCCGAAGCGGCGCGCATGGCGACAAGCATGGTCGTGTGGGGGCTGGGTCTGTCGACAGTCGTGCTGTGGACGATCGGGATCGCATTCGCCGTTGCGATTCTGCGGCGTCAGCTCGCGCTCGATCGTCAGCTCTCCGCGAGCGAACGGCGCTTTCGCGACTATGCGGAGATCGCTTCGGACTGGTATTGGGAAATGGACCAGTACAACCGCGTCTCATTCCTGTCCAACCGCCTTGTCCAGATTCTCGGCCCCTCTCTGGGGGATGCATTCGGCCTGAGCGGAACTGACGTCATTCGCGATTACGCCGAAGACTCTGAACACCGCGACCAATGCCTCGAAGCGATCGCACGGCGCGAGCCCTATCGCGGTCTGTGTCTAGGGTTTGTCGCGGAGGACGGAACGAAGAAGTACTATGCGTTTTCAGGCAAACCGAACGTCAGTGAAACGGGCGAGTTTCTGGGGTACCGTGGGGTCGGAACCGACATTACATCGCAGGTCACCGACGCCCACCTCCTGAGGGAATCCAAGGAGCGGGCCGAAGTCGCCAATCGCGCAAAATCGGAGTTCCTGGCGAATATGAGCCACGAGCTGCGCACGCCGCTGAATGCGATTCTCGGATTTTCGGACATCATCCGCCATCGCCTGTTCGGCGCCGATGCCGTCGCCAAGTATTCAGGCTATGCCGCGGACATTCACGAGTCCGGAAGCCATCTCCTGGCGATCATCAACGATATTCTGGACCTCTCGAAAATCGAGGCCGGCCGCAGCACGATGGAGGAGTGCGACGCCGACCTCGCGGTCCTCGCGCACGAAGCGCGGATCCTGCTCGGAGAGCAGATCACACAGTCGCGGGTGGCTTTCGAGATCGCCCTGCCGGCGAACATGCCGCTGTTGCGCGTCGACGAACGCAAGCTCGTTCAGATCCTCGTCAATCTGCTGTCGAATGCATTCAAATTCACGCCTGCGGGCGGAAAAATCACGCTGTCGGCCGCATGCGCGGGCGACGGCAGCGCGACGATTACGGTAAGCGATACCGGCATCGGGATTGCGCCCGGCGATCTGGAGACGGTCATCGCGCCGTTCGGTCAGGTGGAATCGGTGTTCAGCCGAAAACACCACGGCACCGGCCTCGGCGTGCCGCTCGCGAAATCGCTCGCCGAGCTTCACGGCGGCGCGCTCACCATCGAGAGCACGCAGAACGTCGGCACGGCGGTGACAATCCATTTGCCGCCCGAGCGTGTCATTTGCGCGTATGCCCCAGGCACACAGCGGGCCGCGCGCTAGCGCGCTTCGCCGAACACCCGTTCGAAGATCGTGTCGACGTGCTTGAGGTGGTATCCCAGATCGAACAGATCCTCGAGCTCCGCGGGCGATAGTTTCTGCGCGACGTCCTTGTCCTTCTTGAGCAGATCGAGGAACTGCCCCTCGCCGCGCCATACCGGCATCGCGTTGCGCTGCACCGCCTGATAGGCATCCTCGCGCGTCATGCCCTTGCCGATCAGCGCCAGCAATACGCGCTGGGAATGGACCAGCCCGCCCAGCTTGTCGAGATTCTTTTTCATGTTCTCGGGATAGACGACCAGCTTGTCGATCACACCCGTCATGCGCGCCAGCGCGAAATCCAGCGTCACGGTCGCATCGGGGCCGATCATGCGCTCGACCGACGAGTGCGAAATATCGCGCTCGTGCCACAACGCGACATTCTCCATCGCGGGCAGCGCGTAGGAGCGCACCATCCGCGCAAGGCCGGTGATGTTCTCGGTCAGCACCGGGTTGCGCTTGTGGGGCATCGCGGAGGAGCCCTTCTGCCCAGCCGAGAAATATTCCTCCGCCTCCAGAACTTCCGAACGCTGAAGATGGCGGATCTCCACCGCGAGTCGCTCCAGAGACGATGCAATGACGCCAAGCGCGGCGAAGAATGCCGCGTGGCGGTCGCGCGGGATCACCTGCGTCGAGATCGGCTCGACCTGGAGCCCCAGCTCATGGGCGACATATTCCTCCACGCGCGGATCGACATTAGCGAATGTGCCGACGGCGCCCGAAATCGCACAGGTCGCAACCTCCCCCCACGCGGCTTCGAGCCGGCGCTTGGCGCGCGTGAACTCCGCGTAATAGCTCGCGAGCTTGAGCCCGAAGGTGGTGGGCTCGGCATGGATGCCGTGGCTGCGCCCGATCGTCACCGTCATCTTGTGCTCGGTGGCGCGGCGCTTGAGCGCGTCCAGCAGCCCGTCGATATCCTCAAGCAGAATGTCAGCGGCACGGCACAGCTGCACATTGAGGCAGGTATCGAGCACATCGGACGAGGTCATGCCCTGATGGAGATAACGCGCCTCGGGGCCGGCATGCTCCGCGACGCTCGTCAAAAACGCGATCACGTCGTGCTTCACTTCCGCTTCGATCTCGTCGATCCGCTTCACGTCGAAGCCGCCCTTGGAGCGCACCGCATCGAGCGCCGACTGCGGCGCCAGCCCGAGCTGCACCATGCGCTCCAGCGCAAGCGTCTCGATCTCGAGCCAGATTTCGTACTTGGCTTCGTTGGTCCACAACGCGGCCATGCGCGGGCGAGAGTAACGAGGAATCATTGCGGACGTCCTTTAAGCTTTGCGCAGAGGCAGTATCATGAAAAAAGGCCACGCGGAAAACCCGCGCGGCCTTTTGAAATCGTCTCTTCGCGCGAATTACCGCGAATAGAATTCGACGACGAGATTGGGTTCCATCTTCGCCGCGTAGGGCACATCGGACAGCTTGGGAACGCGCGTGAAGCTCGCGCGGGCCTTTTCGCTCTCGACCGAAATATACTCGGGCACGTCGCGCTCCTGGCTGGTCGCCGCTTCCAGCGAAACGCCGAGCTGGCGGGCCTTGTCGGTCAGCTCGATCACATCGCCTTCCTTGACGAGGTAGCTGGGGATCGTGACGCGCTTGCCGTTGACCTTGACGTGACCGTGATTGACGAACTGGCGCGCGGCAAACACCGTCGGCACGAATTTCGCGCGGTAGACCACCGCGTCGAGGCGCCGCTCCAGCAGGCCGATCAGATTCTCGCCGGTGTCGCCACGGCGGCGCGAGGCTTCCGCATAGACCTTGCGGAACTGCTTTTCGCCGATATTTCCGTAGTAGCCCTTGAGCTTCTGCTTGGCCATCAGCTGCAGACCGAAGTCCGACGGCTTGCCCTTGCGGCGCGCGCCGTGCTGGCCCGGAGGGTTCTGACGTGCATTGACGGGGCTCTTGGCCCGGCCCCACAGGTTTTCGCCCATACGGCGATCGATTTTGTGCTTGGCGCTTTGGCGCTTCGACATGAGCAGGTTCCAGCTTACGAATGAAATCAGGGGCGCACGGGCAATTCGGCCCGTTCGCGAAGGCGCGTACTATACGGATCGCGCCGGGCTTGTCAAAGCTTACAAAGAAGAACCTTTGCGCGAGGCACCCCTTGCGCCGCCCTGCCGCTTGAGGCTATAACCCGCGCCTCCCATTCGCGCGACACACGCTGCCAAGGAATGCCGACCATGAAGTCCGAAGGCCATCCCGACTATCACCTCATTACCGTCGTAATGACCGATGGCACCAAGTTCGAAACCCGCTCGTGCTATGGCGCGGCTGGCGAGACGCTTCAGCTCGACATCGATCCCAACACCCATCCGGCATGGACCGGCGGTTCGCAGCAGCTGCTCGACCGTGGCGGCCGCCTCAGCCGCTTCAAGAAGAAGTTCGGCGGCCTCGGCGGCTGAACCGGCAGGCGCCCCCTAGTCTTCCTCACGCCCGAAGACCCGTTGCAGCACGCGAAGCTGAGGCCCGATGCCGCTTTCGGGCTGCGCGGTGCGCGCGTAGATCAAATCATCGAGACGTTCGACGCGATCGTAGAGCCGTTCGCTGCGCGACAGCAGTTCGAGCAGCTTGTTCGGCAGGTTTTCGCTGCCTTCCATAGCCGCCCCGCGGCAAATCTCCTTTGAGCCGAGCCGGTATTTCTCGCTCGCGGCGTCCGAGCGGTCCATCTCACCGTCGAAAACGGAGCGTTGCACCAGAAGCCAGCTCGCGACCTGCATCAGCCGCGTGGTAAGGCGCATGCTTTCGCCGGCATAGGCGAGCGCGGCGGACCGCGGCAGATCGCGCGATTCCTGACGCCCTGCGCCATCCAGGTACGCCGCGGTCTCCTCGACCATCGACATGCCTTCCTCGAAGGTCCGCATGAAAAGCTCGGACCCCGCAAAGTCCACAAGCCCTTGCGCGAGCGACATCTCGTCTGATGACACAGAACTCATTCCCAACGCCTTTCACATTACGCCGCCTGGTTCCCTGCCCCAATATCGGCCAGAGACCACCCGCCCTTTTCTCTATTCGGCCTCAGTCGGGCCAGCCTTGCAAGTCTTTGCAAGTGCCATGCAACAAAGAGGAAAGCGGGACGGAAACGAAAAAAGAGCCGCGGGGGGCGCGGCTCTTAAGTTTTTTACTGTGAGGCGTCAAACTAGAGTGGACAGGAACCACTCGCGATCCGAACAACGCCGAATCGTAAATAAAGGTTGCGCTTCAATGGTTAATAAAAAGTTACCAGGGCGTGGCTCACCCTTCCCGCCGGGCGGCCCCTAGCGGCGAAACACGGCGTCGGCGGCGCTGCGCGTGGACTGCTTGGCGTCGACCGCCGCCTTGAGGCGGCCGATTTCGCCCTCCAGCGTCGCGATCAATGCCTCCAGCTCACCGACCGACAGGCGCGAGAGATCCCGCGGGATGACGATATCGCCGAGCGGCCCCGGGCGGCGGATGTCCTCGTCTGGTTCACCCTTCATGGTCTTAACCCTTCTCTTGGCGCGGGCTCGATAGCACGCCATTATCGGCAGATGCGCGCACCTCCAGCAACCATGAAAGCGATCACGGTCACCGCCCCGGGCGGACCGGAAACCCTCAAGCTGACCGAAATCGCGACACCCCTGCCCGGGCCCGGCGAGGTCCTCATCCGGGTCAAGGCGGCCGGGGTCAACCGCGCCGATCTGATGCAGCGCGAGGGTCGTTATCCCCCGCCTCCCGGCGCCCCGGCAACGCTCGGCCTGGAAGTCTCCGGCGAGATCGCGGCGCTCGGGGCCGGCGCCAACCGATATCCGGTGGGCACGCCGGTCTGCGCGCTCCTTGCGGGCGGCGGTTACGCCGAGTACGCGCTTGCCCCCGAAGGTTGCACCCTTCCGGTTCCCAAGGGGGTGCGGGTCGTGGATGCGGCGGCGCTTCCCGAGAGCGTCATGACGGTGTGGACGAACGTGTTTGAGGCCGGCGCGCTCAAGGCCAACGAATCGTTCCTCGTCCACGGCGGCACCAGCGGGATCGGGGTCATGGCGACCCAGCTGGCCCACGCGCTCGGCGCCACCGCCTACTCGACCGCCGGAAGTCTCGAAAAATGCCAGGCATCCGAACGGCTTGGCGCAAAACGCTCCATTAATTACAACGACGAGGACTTCGTGTCCCGAATCCGGCAGCTGACCCAGGGCCGCGGCGTCGATGTCATTCTCGATATGATCGGCGGCCCATATCTCGTGCGCAATATCGACGCGCTGGCACCGGGCGGCAGGCATGTCTCGATCGCGACCCAGCTCGGCGCGAAATGCGAGATCAACCTCATCGCTGTGATGGTGAAGCGCGCGATCGTCACGGGCTCGACGCTGCGCGGCCGCAGCGTGGCGGAAAAGACCGCGTTGACGGCTTCTGCCGAGCAGATCGTGTGGCCGCTGATCGCGTCCGGAACCGTACGCCCTGTAGTCGACAGCACCTTCGCGCTGTCGCAGGCCGCCGAAGCGCATCGCAAGATGGCTGCAAGTACGCACATCGGAAAAATATTGCTGTTGGCGAGCTGACGCGCACCGTTTGCATCGCGCGGAAAAGCCTTATATACCGCGTCAAGACTGCGCGGTTCCCGCGCTGCTGGCCAAGCCCGGCCGTGCGCGCGCCCTTGAGCGGTTCCAGCCACCGGAACCCGGCTCGACGGGCGGCACGCCGAAGGGAAACCTTCCTGAAGGAGGAATGATGAGCAAGCCGCTAATGCCCAAGGCCACAGCCGTATGGCTCGTTGAGAACACAGCCTTGAGCTTCGAGCAAATCGCGGATTTTTGTGTCCTGCACCCGCTTGAGGTGAAGGGGATCGCCGATGGCGACGTCGCCCAGGGGATCAAGGGCCTTGACCCGGTCGCCGCCGGGCAGATCACACGCGAAGAGATCGCCAAGGGGGAAGCGGACGCGGCCTACCGGCTGAAGATGGCCAGCGTCAAGCACGCTGTGCCCGAACCCAAAACCCGGCGCGGGCCGCGCTACACGCCCGTATCGCGTCGTCAGGACCGCCCCAATGCCATCGCATGGCTGGTGCGCTTTCATCCCGAGCTGACCGACGCGCAGATTTCCAAGCTGGTGGGCACCACCAAGACCACCATCGAGGCGATCCGCGACCGTTCGCACTGGAACATGGCGAACATCAAGGCGTCCGATCCGGTGACCCTCGGGCTGTGCTCGCAGATCGAGCTCGATTTCGCGGTTCAGAAGGCGGCCGCACGCATCGCCAAGGCCGGCGGCCCGCCGCCCGAGAGCAAGGGCACGTTGCGCAATCCGGCCGAGATCCTCGCCGAGGAGATGGCGGAGCGCGATGCGCAGGAATCCGAGCGTGCGCTCGACCGCAAGGCCCGCCTGACGCCCGAAGCCTTCTTCAAGCCGCGCGCCGACGTCGAGGACAACGGCTAGCGCCAGGCGCGGGCAACCTGCCCGTCCCGGCTACTCCTGGCTTTTGGCGGACGTTGTGTTGACGGCCAGCCGGCCACCGTCCGCGTAGATGCACTGTCCGGTGACGTAGCTCGATTCTTCGGAAACGAGGAACGTGGCGATCGAGGCGATTTCGTTGGGCTCGGCGAAGCGCCCGAGCGGCGTGTGCGAGAGCACCTCTCCGATATCGCCGTCGACGGTGTGGCGCTGCTCTTCGAGGCTTGCGCGCACCACCCCCGGCCCTACGGCGTTGACCCGGATCCCGTAGGGCGCCAGCGCCACCGCCATCGCCTTGGTGAGCTGGTTGAGCCCGCCCTTCGACACCGCGACGGGAACCATCAAGGGATCGGCCAGCACCGCGTTGATCGACGAGATATGGACTATGGCGTATCCGCCGTCGTCGGCTTCGTCGCGCGCGCGCGCCTCCTCGATCTGACGGACCATCTGTTTTGCGGCGGCTTGACCGACAATGAAGGCCCCGCGCAGATTGACGCGCAGCGCGGCATCGAATCGCGCTTCGTCAATCTCGAGAAATGAGCCGACCTCGACGCACGCGGCATTGTTGATCATCCCGTCGATGCGGCCGTAGGCCTCCAGCCCGAGGGTCAGCAGGTTGCGCACGTCGAGCCGGTCGGCGACATCGCAATAGTGGAATACCGCCGACCCGCCCAGGTCCTTGAGATCCTCCATCAGGCTGGCGGCGTTACGCTCGTCGACATCGCCGAGCACCAGGCGGGCACCAAGCCCGGCGAGCCGCCGCGCGCAGGCGCGCCCAACCCCATTTGCCGCGCCCATCACCATGATCGTCTTACCCGTAAGGCTCATCGCCGTGCCGTCCCTATCCGCTCGCGCTGCCCCTCATGGATAGTCCCCATCGCCGACCAATTCAAATCGCGCGCACGGCACTCAGGCTGCATTCTGATCGGACGCATTCCGGGGGCCTGTCTCACCGCTATCCCGCGCGTCCGGCGGTGGCGGCT
>LADL02000257.1_pt1 | contig 13820 bp, 15 predicted proteins | sample 619721 | NCBI WGS metagenome assembly LADL02 (sample SAMN03397408, study PRJNA257561) | rock porewater metagenome | biome: terrestrial; feature: Opalinus Clay rock; material: porewater; isolation source: Opalinus Clay rock porewater BRC-3 borehole | place: Switzerland: Mt Terri URL, St-Ursanne ...
AAATACTGCAGGGCATCCAGTGTTTCTCCCCGTCTTCCGATGAGAATTCCCAGGTTTTCTCCTTCCAGGTTGATTACAACGGTGTTGTCTTTTTCCGCTATATTCATTTTAGCGTTCAAATCCATGGTATTAAGAATGTCCGACATAATAATCCTTACTTTTCTGGCCGGGGTATCCTTTACCATTACCTTCACCCTTGCCGGCTTGGCCCCCAACAGGCCAAGAAATCCCTTTGACGGCTGGTTAATTACTTCAATGTCAATTTCATCCCTGGAGATACCCAGTTCAGCTATGGCCTGATCCACGGCATCGTCAACGGTCCTAGCTGTTTTTTCTACCACCTGCACCTTCCGTTATCGCCTCCTTTAGCCCCGCTGTTTGCTTATTTACAAAGTACTGCTGAATTATTCCTAATATATTGAAGGTTACCCAATATAACGCCAGACCCGAAGGAACCTGGGTGGCAAAATAACCTATCATTAACGGCATGGTATAAAGCATCATTTTTTGTGTCTGATCCTGCATATTTGTGGTCATACGGGTCTGAATGAACGTTGTTCCAGCGGCCAGTATAGCCATTATATAAAGGAAATTGTTAATCTCGCTGAGGTTGGCTATCCACAGAAAGCTGGCATGGGCAGGATCTTTGTAATCAAATATTCTCAAAGCCTGAAACAAGGCAAAAAGTATGGGCATCTGCACCAGCAGAGGCAAGCATCCGGACATGGGATTAACGTTATTCTCCTTGTAAACCTCCATTATCTTTTGCTGCATCTTCTGTGGGTCTTTAGCCTTGTATTTTTCCTGAATGGCCTTTATCTGAGGCCCCAGCTTCTGCATCATGTACATTGATTTCATCTGTTTTAAGGTAAGAGGATACAGAACTACTTTAAGTACTATTGTAAAAAATATTATGGCCAGGCCATAGCTGGGTATTTTGGCAATCAGTGTAAGGCTGTACAACCAGTTTATTATGTATGTTATTACATCCACCAGGGGTTGAAGTATCTCAAACAATCTATCGACCTCCATAATGTATTACCGATGCCCTTACTTTACAGGATCATACCCTCCGGGGTGAAAAGGATGGCACTTTAAAATTCTTATTAATGACTTGTATGTACCCTTTATTATACCATACTTTTCCAAGGCTTCTACGGCATATTGAGAGCATGTGGGGTAAAACCTGCAGGTTGCCGGTTTTAACGGGGATATATATCTCCTGTATATTCCTATTAAACCAACAGCAAATAAAACCGGCAGATTTTTTATAAAAAAAAGGGCTTTTAATAATTTAATATACAAAAAATCATCCCTTTTAATTTTTCCCCAATACAGTTATTTGTAACCTTCCATTTTCCTGACCAGTTTAAAAAGTTCTTCTTTAAGGAAGTGGTAGTTTTTCTTATCGGAACCTTTTCTGGGTATTATTATATAGTCGTAACCCTGTCTGAACCAGTTTTTATTGATCCTGCATATTTCTTTTAAGACCCTTTTTATTCTGTTCCTTACCACTGCCTTACCAATCTTCTTACTGATGGAAAAGCCAAATCTTAACTCCCCTGTTTTTTTTACAAGGCAATACATTACCAGATACCTGCTGCCCACAGACTTTCCCCTGGCGTAAACTTTTTTAAAATCAGGGTTTTTCTTAATGGTATAAATTTGGCTTACACCCTTCCAGAACAACCATAATACAGAAAAGGCCACTTTTTAAGCGGCCTTATGCACTGAGTCTCTTTCTGCCTTTAAGTCTTCTTCTTTTCAGAACGTTCTGTCCGGCCGAGGTAGACATTCTTTTAAGAAAACCGTGTATTTTTAGACGCTTTCTTTTCTTCGGCTGGTAGGTACGCTTCATAATTCTCCACCTCCTTGATGATCAATACTCTTTTTTTATTGAAAAATTTTATTATCGGGCACATCACAGAAAATTATATAATAACACTATGCTACCGTCAAGGCTAACCAGCTTTACATGGTTACTTTTATATTATCCAGACTGTTGATAACGCCTGTAAAATTTGTTATTATTGCATTAATGCGGTTACAAATTTCCACAGAATTTTCAACATGTTATTTATATAATGTTAATAATTAGCAAAGCATTCTCCTCCATGCCTTTCCTGTGGAGGTTTTTTTGAGAAACTTATTATTTTTACACTTTTTTTGTTGGAGGGTTTATATTTGACTAGAAACACTTTAAACGAAACATGGATCCATATTTTAAACGCCCTCCAGACCAGGCTTAACAATCCATCTGTTGAAACATGGTTAAAAGCCATGAAACCGGTTACCTTTATTGACGATTCACTGATTATAGAGGTTACGGATAAATTCTCCAGGGACTGGCTGGCCGACAGGTATGGTCCGGTGATCAAAAGTATCCTCTATGATTTTCTGGAGCAGGAAATGAATGTTGAGTTTATTTTGCACCATGAGCTCTCCGGAAGGATTGTCAACCGTAACAAAAGAAATTCCGTATCCTATACCGATGACTCGCCTTATCACTTAAATACAAAGTATACATTTGACACCTTTGTGGTGGGCAACAGCAACCGTTTTGCCCATGCCGCCTCCCTGGCGGTGGCAGATTCTCCTTCAAAATCTTATAACCCTCTTTTTCTTTATGGTGGTGTGGGATTGGGAAAAACCCACCTAATGCATGCCATAGGCAATCATATCCTTTCCAAGGGAAATTTATACAAAGTACTTTATATTTCTTCAGAGAAATTTACCAATGAATTGATTAACTCAATCCGGGACGATAAAACATTGGAATTTAGAAATAAATACCGCAGCGTGGATATATTGCTTATTGATGATATTCAGTTTCTGGCCGGAAAGGAAAGAACCCAGGAAGAATTTTTTCACACCTTCAACACACTTTACGAGGCTAACAAACAGATAATAATTTCCAGCGATCGCCCCCCAAAAGATATTCCCACTCTGGAGGACCGCCTTCGTTCAAGGTTTGAGTGGGGTCTTATAACGGATATTCAGATACCTGATTTTGAAACCAGGGTAGCAATTTTAAGAAAAAAGGCCCAACTGGAAAATCTTAACGTCCCCGAGGAGATTCTTTCTTACATTGCGGATAGAATTAATTCCAACATAAGGGAGTTAGAAGGCGCCCTAATCAGAACCATCGCTTTCGCATCCTTTAACAAACAAGAAATAACCATTGAACTGACCGAAACAATACTAAAAGATATACTTCCGGAAATAAAACCCCGCCAAATAACTGTAGAACTTATACAGCAGGTGGTATCAGATTATTTTAACCTCAGGCCGGAAGATTTAAAAGCTAAAAAAAGAACCCGCAGTGTCTCCTTCCCAAGGCAGATAGCCATGTATATAACCAGAGATATTACCGACCTTTCTCTCCCAAAAATTGGAGAAGCCTACGGGGGTAGGGACCACACCACCGTTATACACGCCTGCGAGAGAATTAACTCAGAAATACAGATAAACCTGACCTTGAATGAAAATGTAAAAGAAATTATCAACAAAATTAAAAATGGCTGATTCTTTAATCTGTGGATAACTTGAATAAAAAATATTTTTATGTTTAAAGTATGTTTTAATCAATTTGAATTATTAAAACTATCCACATCCTCAAACTCTCTTTTTAAGACGCCTTATATGCATTCTTACGAGGAACCACATATTCACAAGCACTACTACTACTGTTAATAAAATAACTTAAATAATAAATATATTAATATCGGTGGATAAATATGAAATTTTTAATCAATAAAGAAAAACTTCATTATGCCATCCAAAATGTACAGAGGGCCATTAGCCCAAGGAGCCCTTTACCCATTTTAACAGGTATACTTTTTAGCTGTAGCGAGGGATTATTAAAACTATCAGCCACAGACATGGAATTTTCCATCAACTGTTTGGTTCCAGCCAGTGTGTCTGAACCGGGTTCGCTGGTTATACCGGCCAAATATATTTCGGATTTTTCAAAAAAACTTCCGGATGTGCCTATTGAGTTTGAGACTGTGGGAGGAGGCACTCTGGCCACCATTCGCTACGGGCAGTCTGAGTTGAATATAAACGGTTATAACGCTGACGATTTTCCTTCCTTTCAGGTTCCCGAAGGTGATTTTACCTTCACCTTAAAAGCCGAGGAGTTTAGAAATATAATCAAAAAGGTTTCCTACGCTCTATCTACTGATGATGCCAGACCGGTATTCACCGGAGTTCTCTTGGAGATAGAAGGTTTAAACGCCATCATGGTGGCCACCGACACCTTCCGGATGGCTATGAATAAATTTAAACTGGAATCTGAGCACAGGGACCTTATAAATGTTATAGTACCTGGAAAAACTATTAATGAGACTGTCCGGGTGATGGGTTCCTGTAATGAGGTAAAAATCACCCTTTCCAGCAATCATATAATGCTGGAAACCGAAGATACTGTAATAAAGTCAAAACTTATTCCGGGGAGGTTTCCCTCTTACCGCCAGGTGATTCCTGAAACTTTTTCCTGCACGGTAAACGCCTCCATTAAAGAAATGCTGGATGCGGCCGACCGGGCGTCGCTTATTGCCGGGGAGAGAAATTCACTGATATTGTTTCAGACCAGATCGAATGGAGTGGTTATCAGTGTACGATCGGAAAATGGGTGGATAAGAGAAGACATTCCCGCCCTGGTGGAAGGGGAGGAACTTGACGTTCTTTTTAACGTGAGATATCTGTGTGATGTACTTAGAACCTGTGAAGAAGATATATCTATGAAATTGACCGGTACTTATACACCTACCCTTATAAATTCTCCAGGGGATAGCCAGTATTTATCCATAATAGTCCCGGCCAGAACTTCCAAGGAGTGAACCCTTTTGAAGAATATAAACGTTAAGGGATCCATAAGGCTGGATCAGTTCTTAAAATGGGCAGGTGTCGCCGGAAGCGGCGGACAGGTCAAAGTAATTATCCAGTCTGGATTGGTGAGAGTAAACGGGGAAAAAATAATCAGCAGGGGAAGGGTCCTTACGGAAGGTGACGAGGTAAGAGCCGGAGATTACGGTATTTTCAGGGTGGTGTACCGATCGGGTGAAAAGGAATGAGGATAAAACGGATGGTTCTGAAAAATTTTCGTAATTATTCAGATCTGACGTGGCATCCTCACTCTTGTTTAAACGTCATATCAGGTGATAATGCCCAGGGTAAAACCAACCTGCTTGAGGCAATCTTTTTTTGTACGGCGGGAAGATCCTTCCGCACCGCCAGGGATAGGGAGGTTATAAACTGGGAGGAGGAGGAATGCTTTGCCCGGGCACAGATTGAAAGGAAAAATTTTTCCTCACCTCAGGAAATTTTGGTTTCTCTTAACAAAAACGGGTCAAAGAATTTTTTTATCAATGGTCATAAACAAAGCAAAGGTAAAATATTTCAGCCCTGCTTATCTGTTTCCTTCACTCCCACAGATCTTGATCTAATCAGGGGATCACCCTCGGAAAGAAGGAAATGGCTGGATTTTGAGCTGGGTCCCTACGATTATAAATATTTTTATAACTTTAATCATTATGATAGAATTTTAAGCCAAAGAAACAATTTATTGAAAAACTACGGTTATGGAAACAAAAAAAGTTTAATCGAAATGATTGAGCCCTGGAATGAACAGTTGTTTGCATATGGAAGCATGATAATAAATTCCAGAATAAATTTATTGAGAAACATTTTTCCCCATCTCAAAGATGTTTTTATTGATCTAACCGGAGGTAAGGAAGAATTAAGCTTTAACTATCTTTGCAGCCTCCCCCTGGAAAAAGGAATCAATCCCGGTGATATGTCAAAGCTTTATGAAGATACTATAAGAAAAAAGTTTGATGATGAAGTTGCCAGGCAGCAAACCCTGTCCGGACCCCACAGGGATGATATAACTTTTTTTATAAACAAGACGGATGTTAAAAAATTCGGGTCCAGGGGACAGCAAAGATCGGTAGTGCTGGCCTTGAAACTTGCCCTGATGAGAATGTTTTACCAGGAATACGGTGAATACCCCGTACTTATTCTGGATGATGTTTTTCTTGAGCTGGACAACTGGAGAAGGAAAGGGCTGGATAGCCTTTTAAAGGGGGATGTACAGGTTTTTATAACCTCAAACAGCACCCTTCAGGAATATTTTTCAGGAAGGGCAGGGTCATACAGGGTTGAAAAGGGTAAAATTTGTGGAGGTGAGGATTGATGTTCCTACATCTGGGTGGGGATACCATAGTTTATAAAAAGGATATTATTGCAATTCTGGATTACAAAAGAGGTTTTTCCTCAATCAATAAGGAATTTATGGAAATTGCAGGAAACGAGGGTTTTATAAAATCAATTTCCGATCAGGGAAAGGAAAAATCATATATAATTACCTTCGATAAAATATTCATTTCTCCCATATCATGTAGCACCCTTAAAAAAAGGTCCTTGGAAACGTTTAACGAAGAAGATTAGATAAGAGAAATTTTTTAATATAAAGAGAAACGGAGGTGGCTTCTTTGCTTGAAGAAAACAACGGTAGGTACGGCGCCGAAGAGATTCAGGTGCTGGAAGGACTGGAGGCGGTAAGGCGCAGGCCCGGCATGTACATAGGCAGCACCAGCGCCAGGGGACTTCACCACCTTGTTTATGAAGTGGTTGATAACAGCATTGACGAAGCCATGGCCGGTTTTTGCGATCGCATAGAGGTAATCGTACACCAGGATAATTCGGTGTCGGTTATCGATAACGGCAGGGGTATTCCTGTGGATATCGTTCAAAAAACAGGTCTGCCGGCTGTGGAAACTGTTTTGACCATATTACATGCGGGTGGAAAATTTGGCGGTGGAGGTTATAAGGTATCAGGTGGTTTGCACGGTGTAGGGGTTTCAGTGGTGAATGCCCTCTCCCAGATGCTAGAGGTGGAAGTAAAGCGCAATGGGAATATTTACAGCCAGCAATATAGCAAAGGGGCTGCGGTGTCCTCTCTTCAAATTGTGGGAAATACAGAATCCACTGGTACCAGGATAACTTTTTTGCCGGACAGGAGCATTTTCGAGGAAACAGTTTTTAGCCAGGAAACGCTGACCCATAGATTAAGAGAATTGTCTTTTTTAAACAAAGGCTTAAAAATAACCCTGCTGGACGAAAGAACAGGCTATTCCATGGTTTTTCAGCATGAAGGTGGAATAAAGGACTTTGTAAGTCACATAAACAGAAACAAAGGACTTCTTCATAACAGAGTGATTTACTTTTATGGAGAAAAAGAAGATGTAGTGGTGGAAATTGCCATTCAATATAACGATAGTTATGTTGAAAATATTTTTTCTTATGTAAATAATATTAACACCATTGACGGTGGAACCCACGAGGTAGGCTTTAAGACCGCCCTTACCAGAATTGCCAATGACTATGCCAGAAAGTATAATTTTTTAAAAAATGGCACAGCCAACCTTTCAGGAGAGGATATCCGGGAGGGTATAACAGCTGTAATCAGTCTAAAGGTGCCTGAGCCGCAATTTGAGGGGCAGACCAAAACCAAGTTGGGAAACAGTGAAGTCAGGGGAGTGGTGGACTCCATTGTTATGGAAGGTATGGGAACCTCCCTGGAAGAGAACCCCTCGTTGGGGAAAAGGATCATAGAAAAAGCGCTCATGTCTTCCAGGGCCCGGGAGGCGGCCCGTAAGGCCCGGGAGTTGACCCGCAGGAAAAGCGCCCTGGAAAGCTCCACCCTTCCTGGAAAGCTGGCTGACTGTTCAGAAAGAGATCCCTCGGCCTCGGAGTTGTACATTGTGGAGGGAGACTCTGCCGGAGGATCGGCAAAACAGGGAAGAGATAGAAAATTTCAGGCCATTCTTCCGCTAAGGGGTAAAATATTGAATGTGGAAAAGGCCAGGTTGGACAAGATACTTGGCAACGAGGAGATCAGATCTTTAATCACCGCCCTGGGAACTGGGATAGGTGAGGAATTTGATATTTCAAGGGCCAGATACCATAAAATAATAATAATGACAGATGCCGATGTAGACGGCGCCCATATCAGAACACTGCTGCTTACATTCTTTTACCGCTATATGAAGAATCTATTGGAGGCCGGTTATATTTATATAGCCCAACCACCCCTTTTCAAAATAAAAAAAGGAAAGTCCGAAAGGTACGCCTATAACGACAGGGAGATGGAGGAGTTAATGGCGCAGATAGGCCGCACCGGGATAAGTATTCAGAGATACAAAGGTTTGGGTGAAATGAATGCCATTCAGTTGTGGGAAACCACCATGGACCCGGAAAGCAGGACCATACTTCAGGTAACACTGGAAGACGCCGTGGAGGCCGATGCCATTTTTTCCACTCTTATGGGTGACAAGGTTGAGCCCCGGAGGGACTTCATACAGGAAAACGCCCGCTATGTACGAAATCTTGATGTGTAAAACTTATTATTTATAATGTCGATGACCTTCACTTATGAGTGGAGGTTTTTTAATTACACTTTTTAATCAGAGCTTACCGCTATTTTAAGTAGATGACGGTTAAAGTTTTTCATTACCCAAAGGTGGATACGGGCCTGGGTAAAACTGTAAATAAACCACGGGAGGGTTGGAACATAGTCATGAATGGCAACAAGAACATATTTTTTGTCCAGTACTTCGCGGAATTCAAGTCTCCCATAGTTTGCATAGGGTCTTAAACTGGCCATCTGCCCTCCTGTAATATGATAAAGGGCCCGGTCCTTTGAGCTTCTATCGTAAGAAAAAGTCAATTCCAAAAGTGATTTTCGTAAAAAACGAAAATAAAAATTAAAACCCCAGAAATCAACTTTAACCTTAATAAATGCCTTGAAAAAACTCTGCAGCCAAAACGAGTAATGGAGGGCGACCCAGTCTGCGTCTTTTCCACGGGGTAGTGGGAGGCGTTGTACCGAACGGACCGTTAATGGAATATTATCCTTTTTTAGAGGTAATGAAGAATTGATGTTACTAATACCCTTTTTAGTTGAAAGGGACATCCTTACGGCTTTTTCAAAAGTAAATCCAGGAAGACTCATCTTTTTTTGAAGAATTAGATTATCCGCCACCATGGGATTTTTCAAACTTTCAACCAGGGGCCTCACCAGAGAAATAGAAGATCCTGTAAGAAAGCTCAAGAGTATGCCGGCCAAACTGGTGGAAAAAGAGGGGATAGTCCAGAAAGACCTTTTATATCCCATTATTTCAGATATTTTTATTAACATTTCTCTGTATGTCAGAACATCAGGCCCTCCCACATCAAAACTCTGGTTATATGTATATGGGTTTCCGAGACAATAACTTAGAATATCTATTATGTCGGGTAAGGCTATGGGGTGGGTGGGGGTTTTCATCAAGTTGGGGAGGGCTATGAAACGAAGCCTTTCTATCATTCGGACCATAATGCCAAAGGTTGAACCTTCGGCTCCTATAATTAGGCCCGCATGTATGGCAGTTACAGGCACCCCGTGAGATCCAAGAACTTGCTCTACCTCCAGCCGGCTACGCAGGTGAAGGGACAGGTTGTCTTTTTTTTCAGGTACAAGGCCTCCCAGATAAATAATCTGTTTTACCCCAGCTATGGCGGCTGCCCTGCTAAAATTGTCCGCCAGTATCAGGTCCATATCCTCAAATTTGCCCTGGGTAAGCTGAGCCGAGGGCATCATTGAGTGTACCAGGTAAAATGCATAATCCGCGCAGCCCAATGCTTTTTCAGCGTCTACCATTGAAAAAAGATCGCACTGTCTCCAGTTTATTTCTCCAAGTTGGCAGCTTGCAACATTTTTGACAGGTTTTCTGCTGAGTCCAATAACCCGGTAATGTGATTTTAACGCCATCATAAGGTATCTTCCTATAAACCCTGATGCGCCTGCCACAACAACAACAGGAACATTTTTAACACTTATCATATAAGCACAACCTTAAAAAACTTTTAAAAAAATATAATTATTCTATAAAATTGTATATTCATTTTGAACTTTTATCAATGATAATTGGTTGCAGTTACACACAGAAGTGTGAAAATGTATGCTTTTGTCGAAGCAATTGATTAAATAATAAAAATATGTTATATTACAGACAACTTATATTTCAAAAAGAGTTGTCTGTAATATACTAAAAGGAGGTTTTAATTAATTGTTCCTAGATGAATTGAAAAGATGGGGTATTGAAAGCAAAGAATGGAATGATTGGAAGTGGCAAATACAAAACCGCATTACCAATACTGAAAAACTTTCAAAATTTATTGATCTTACCAGTCAGGAAAAAAATGACATAGAAAAATGTTTAAAAAAATTCAGTATGTCCATAACACCATACTATGCCAGCTTAATGCACACTACTGACCGTAATTGTCCTGTGCGACTGCAGGCTGTGCCACGGCCCGAGGAATTACTGAAGGAAAATGTGGACATGATTGACCCTCTGCATGAGGAGATGGACTCACCCATCCCGGGACTGGTACACCGCTATCCAGACAGGGTGTTGATTCTTGTTACCGATATATGTGCCATGTACTGCCGTCACTGTACCCGCCGCCGGATGGCCGGTCAGAGGGACAGGGTTTTACCCGTTGCTCAGTTTGATCGTATTGTTTCTTATATTAAAAGCAGGCCTGGAATTAGAGATGTTGTTATTTCAGGAGGTGATCCTCTGACATTGATGGATGACCAACTGGAAAATATTCTGCAAAAGCTGCGTTCGATCCGGCATGTTGAAATAATTCGCATTGGAACCCGCACACCGGTTGTTCTTCCTCAGCGTATAACTCCGGATCTTTGCTCCATGTTGGAAAAATACCATCCTATTTGGATTAATACACATTTTAATCACCCCAGGGAAATAACACCCGAGGCAGAACATGCTTGCGCCAGATTGTCCAAGGCTGGAATTCCACTGGGAAACCAATCCGTTCTCTTGAAGAAGGTAAATGACCATACTGACTTGATTAAAAAACTGGTACAAAAGCTATTGAAAGTAAGGGTTAGGCCTTATTACCTTTATCAGTGTGATCTTTCGGAAGGCATAGGCCATTTCCGCACCCCTGTAAGCGCGGGCATAGAAATTATTGAAAACTTACGCGGTCACACATCAGGTATGGGTGTGCCTACCTATGTAATTGATGCTCCGGGTGGAGGAGGTAAGGTTCCTTTGATGCCTAATTATGTTTTGTCCCAGGGTCCTGGAAAAACGGTACTGCGTAATTTCGAAGGAAATATCTATGTATACACCGAGCCGGGTCATGTGAGAGAAAAGTTTAATTCTACCAAAAAAGGAATAGCAGCTTTGATGCAAAGTGGCGCGGTTTCATATAAAAAAGCATATGAGAAATCCGCCATTGGAGATTAAAGGAGAAATATATGAAGAGTATCCACTTTTCTGATATACATTTTACCGTGAACGCGCAACTTGATCAGGTGAGCCGCAGGGTATGGGTTAACGATTACCAAACAGAAAATCCAGCTGCTTTACGGTCGTTCCTTTTTGACCTGGCAATTCAAAAGGGGCTGGAAAAAATTATTTTTCCAGTAAGAATGGGAGATGAGGAAAAATTTCAGGGTGAAGGATTTTATACCGAGGGGGTAATACCAGGTTACTTTGACGGGATAGACGCCTGCTTCCTTGCGGCATTCCCTTCGCAAAGCAGATCGGTATCAGCATCCCTTTCACAAGATCTTAAAATGCTTAGGGAGATACTGCAAAGACCAAAAAAATACATTAAAAAAACACAGCAAAATTTTTTTATAAGTAATGCCTCTGAAAAAGATATTCCTTTCATGGCATTATTGTTCAGTCAGGTTTTCTCAAGTTATCCCACCCCTGTACATGATCTTCACTACCTTACCGAGGCAATGGATAAGGGTGATATTTACATGGTTATTTATTGCGGCCACCGCCTGGTAGGAGTGGCCAGCGCCGAAATACAACGGGAACAGGGGCGAGCAGAATTAACTAATTGCGCCATTGACCAGAATTTTCGAGGAGAAGGGTTGATTACCGCTCTACTTGATAAAATTAGAGCCACTTGTTTATCTCATAATATAAAATGCCTCTACAGCCTTGCCCGGGCTTCTTCCTACGGAATGAATCTTGCTCTTCACAGGTTAGGGTATGTATACAGCGGCACATTGAAAAACAACTGCCACATAGGGGGAGATTTTGAAAACATGAATATTTGGGTAAATTGTTGTGGTAAAAAATCAATGCAAAAAAATTTTACTTCTACAAACAACTTTATTGATAAATTGGAGTTGTACCAAAGGGGCAGTTAATTTATTTTTTGTGCTTTTAGCTGTGAGGCATTTAGGTACACCGTCGTTTTCTTGTTAACCACTATAAGATAAGCCTTTAGGCGGTAAGTATTTCCATTTAAACTCAATTCTCGGTTATCCAGTATTTGAGGTATCATGAGGCTGTCAAGGCTGGCTATATCTTGACCTATTATAGGGGATAGCCAGTCCTTGACTTTTTTATTAGCCTCCAATTCCACCGACAGTTTGTCATAATCGGTTAGGTCTACTTTAGAATCCAATGATATGAAGGTTTCCACACCGATGACGGTATGTTTTTTTCTTTCCTCAGAAGATTTTTTCAAATTCTGAAGCTGATATTGGGCTTCAGCCAGATCACTCTGTAGTGCTTTATTGGCCATAATCAAATAGTCCAGATGGGAGCCCATATACAGGTTTGTTAACACTGAACCTAGAATAATTCCCAGCAATAGTATTGATATAATTCTGTAAGCAGGGTTTTTCATTTGAACCTACCCTCACAGAGGGACAGTATAAGGTAATACCCAAACTGAGTCCCGGCCAGGGCACTGATGATGTACATAATTTGTTTCACCAGTGCCCTGATTTCACCACTGAAAAGACCGCTATCAAATATTTCGAAGGTGTAAAAAGTTCCTCCTATAGCAGCCGCAATTGCCCATATTTTCATGTCCCGGGCCAGTTTTAGCATAACTGCCACAGGAGGTTCCCTTACAATTACTGCAGCCAGAGAGCCTACCATAGCCGAGCCCAGCATAACTCCTAAAGCGGTAAAAAAAATAAGAACTATTTTATGTTCAAAATTTTCCACTCTTCACCTCAAAGTTTTTTTATTTTATTAATCAATATTTAACTTTATGGAATTTATTACATTAATAGTGAGTGGTAAATTAAATTATTACTATTTAAGAACATGCGTAAATGGTAATATATGGTAAATAGCAGTAATTATAGGGAGCTATTTAAAGCAAATCGCCCAGGACGGGACTTGCACCGGCATGGTAACATGAAACCAAAAACCTCGGGGGAGGTGAAAGGCCTTTGGAGGGTTCGGGGTTGATTGTTATACTGCTGATTATGGCAGTGCTGCCCACCGGGTATACCGATGGTAAAGAACACACTGAATTAAGGCGGCTGCCCGCAGTTTTTTTACCCCGCTTAAATACCTGCCTGTTAAATAAATGGCGCTTCCTGAAGGATGAGAAATTTTTGACCTGGTGACAGTAAGTGTGGTCACCTGCTATGAGGCCTGAGGGAATGTGCGAATAGATATTTTTAAAATATCGCATTTGGGCAACAGGGAAACTTTAAGCTGTTTTCAGGGTTCCTGTGGGTTAACTTGTTTATTTTGGTATAAAAAAGCGATAAAATATATAATGTGGTATAATTAAGTATTGTGCCTAAAGTATATGGAAAATATAATAATGGTTAAATTTGATTATTATGAGATAATTTAGCTGCAAAATACTTTTTTTGGGGGGAGCCTTTTGCCACCTGCTGTAGGTAAAGTAATTCCAATTGACATTAACGATGAAATGAGGCAGTCCTACCTTGATTACGCCATGAGTGTAAT